>Ga0209223_10000179_pt1 | contig 72185 bp, 64 predicted proteins | sample COG_06_FD_184750 | JGI IMG/M metagenome (GOLD analysis project Ga0209223, IMG submission 184750) | Pelagic Microbial community sample from North Sea - COGITO 998_met_06 (SPAdes) (version 2) | ecosystem: Environmental > Aquatic > Marine > Neritic zone/Coastal water | place: Helgoland, sampling... | reverse complement strand
AATAGCACAGAAGAAGTTATGGAATTTGTAAAAGTTTTACTTAACTTTGATTATTCATTAATAGTGCCATTATTTGTTAAACTACTACCAGTTTCTTAATTAATATTCCCATTAATAGTGCCATTATTTGTTAAACTACTACCTGTTTCTAAAGTAATATTCGCAGGCTCAGGAATAGGTTGGGAATTCGTACCAAAAAATAAATTTATATATGCATTAATCACACTGTTTTCATCATTCGTTAGCTTACCATATACCAAAATAAGTGAAGATGGTGGAATTTCACCGAAGGTGGTGGCGAATACACTGGAAAGATTACCCGAATTCGTTAGGGTACTACCTTCTTCTATGGTTAAAGTGCCATTATATATATTAGTAGTTCCCGTTAAAGTTACATCAGCATTTCCATCTATTTTTACATTCCCATAAAATGAACAACTATCAAAAGTAGATTTTGCATTTATTGTTACATTCCCATAAAATGTTTGACTTGAATAATATTTTGTGGGGGTTTGAGAACAGATTGTATAAGCAGTAGAGGTTCCGGTTGTTGGATCATAATTGGCTAATTTTATTGCATCGTCATAAGTTGTAAAGACATTTCCCGCATCATCTTCTAGATTTGTAAATTGTACAGTACCTTCATTTGTAGGCTGTTTAAATACTCCGTATCCATTACTGGTTGTACCACTAGTAATATTCATTAATCCATTTGTTCCTACTATTCCTTTTAAATTGGTAAATGTATAAACTGTTCCTGAGCTTGATTCGAATTTCATATCTAGGTTCCATGTTACTGAAGAGTCTCCTGTTACTTGATGTAAAAAACCTCCAGGCTTTATTAATACACTGTTTCCATTTATAAGAGTGATAAACCCGGATAACGAATAGTATATATCTTCTAATGGAGAAGGATTACAAGTGGTAGGAAAACCATTTCCATATAATTCCATTATATTTCCACTATTTTCTTGCCAATAATTTACTTGGTCAGTAGAAGGATTATAAGTACTTGGATTTAAACTACATCCGTCTTTAAAGAAAGGAGGAGAAACATCAAAGGTTATTTGTTCTGAGCTTTGGGACACAGGTAGAGTTGGAGAAGTACTCATTATGTAGATATTAAATATATAAAAATTAACCAATTTTTTTATATATTTATTGTAATTTAGATACACTTCTTCCTATTTTTAACAGGTCGGAGTGGTGTAAAAGCAAGTTGGAACCCATCCCCAGAAACCAGCACAGGTCCTCGCTCCAGAGCAGCTGGCTTCAAGTGAAGTCCCTTCTTTGAAAGTATGAGCTTCTACTTTCGCGGAAGAATCTGTAGCAGCATTACTCAATATAACATCATCACCCGCATCACTCGCCATTGCACCATTAACAGTACCCTGAAGAGTAACATCTTGAGTACCATCACTATTTGTGGTTGCATTACCTGTAGATCTGTTCCAATTAATTATCTTACTAGAATCGGTAGGCCTCCACATCATAGTCATACCTGTGGAATCTTGTTTAAATAATAAATTAGAAAAATTATATTTATTTCCCTCAATATCAGTTAGATCCATATAAGCTCTGCTATCTTTTGTAATTTCAATTAATCTTGGATCTAAGGTATTTGTCTTTCCTCCTAGTGTTTTAAAACCAATACAAGCAGTTTTTATAGGCATATCTTTTCCGTTCATTTTAACTACTGTACCCTTCATAAGACTGCATATTGAATCATATACAGGAATATGAGTAGTAGGTCCGTTCGGTACTAGATTATTATTAACATCACTTACGGGTTTATTATTCCAATAACTAAATTGGGAATCAGTAAAAGCGCTGTATGCAAGTCTGAAACCAGAAAGAATTGCTTGTCCTTTGGCGGTTTGTTCTTGGTCCTTTTTGGAGTGACCAGTCATATAAGGTAGGTAAATATTTAATATTTTACCAAAAAAAAACTCCTACATAATTACTTAATACAACCATCTGAATGGTTGTGCAAGCTGACTAGTTGGATCATAATAAGATAAAATAAGATTTGTACCTGTTGTTATAAAATGATCTACTCCATTCATTACTATTTTCAAATTATTAATAGTAAATAATCCAGAGGTCAAATTTAATTGAGAGGTACTAGAATCTTTACCTGTAGTAATATTTACCAGGGTTGGTCCAGTTGAGCTTAAACTAAAAATTCCAATTAAATCCCATTCATATTGTAAATTATCACCTTGCGATACAAATTTTAATTTATAATTGTAAATATTGGAGCTTGTACCTGTAGTATTTTGTTCTAATGTACCACTTGGTTTTGCTAATTTATTTACTCCATTATCAAGGAAATTAAACCCAGGTAAAATATAACAAACATTATATGATTTGGCAGGTGTAAATGTTGAAGGACCATCGGTATATAAACTAGTTTCAATTAAACTTTTATTTTCATTAAAATATGAAACTTGATCAGAAGTTGGATTCAATCTCAAATCAGCGTTATAAGCTAAAAATCCTGCTTCTACACTATCCGGAACCTGAATTCCATTAATAAGAACATTTGATTTAGGAGAAGACATTATTATATTATTTCTAAATATTATTTATTTTATATAACTCATTTTCTTTAAAATACTTTTCACAAATAGACTTACATTCTTCGATATTTACTGTAGGGTTTTCCTCCCAATCTGCAAAAGGGATTGCCTTAGTTGTTGATTTCTCTGAATTTAATAATGAATGTAAAGCCATAATTCTTCGTTCAACGGGAATTACATGTTTATTGAGCAATTTTCTTGTTAAAAATTTAAACTTCCATTCAAACTGCAAAGCCGCTTGCCAATCCGGAAATCCAGATACATAACACACTCGCTGCCACGATTTACCCATTTCTACCTTTCTTCCTGTAGCTACCGCTCCTCCCTTTATTTCTTTATTATGTTGTCTAAGTCTTCTCCCTAGATTAACTGTTGCTCCTACATAAGTAGAATTATCGGTACATAATAATAAATAAACATACATTTACATAACCATAGATTATTTTCTTTAGATATAAAATTGATTCAAATATTAACTACATGTAACCCTCAAAAAAAATGAAAATTCTTGTATTTGATACAGAAACTACAGGATTAATTCCAAAAGGAATAGCGCTTACTAATGTTATTTCTCAACCCTACATTGTTCAACTGAGCTATATTTTATATGACACTGATGAAAACAAAGTATTGGTTGATCAAAATGTAATTATATCTCTTCCAAAAAATATCCGCGTTTCCAAAGAAAGTACTAAAATCCACGGAATTACACAAAGAATGATTCAACAAAAGGGAATATCTATTCTGCCCGTATTACAACACTTTCATTCTGTTTGTCAAGAATGCGATCTTCTTGTTGCTCATAATATTGAATTTGATAAGAAAATGATTATCATTGAAGGATTAAGAAATGATTGGCATGTAGCTATTCCAACAGCTATATTTTGCACCATGAAAAATACAATTGACTTATGCAAAATAATTAGAAAAAATTACAAGGGAGAACCCTACTATAAGTACCCCCGACTCTGTGAATTACATCAATTCTTATTTGGTAAATTACCAACCAATCTTCATAATGCTTACATTGATATTTTAATTTGTTTAAGATGTTTTTATAAATTATACTTTCAAACAGATATTTTACAGAAAAATAAATATTTTAAGAAACAACTTTCTTTGTGTCTATAGTATATGTGGAATATTTATACCCAAGCTTTAGTAGGAGCAATTTTGGCCGCTTCTTTTTCTTATTTTACATCTCTTTATAAAAATAATCCTTTTTACTTACATATTACAGCCTATTTATGGGGTCTTCCTCTTATATTTTTTTATTTACTTTCCATTGTATGGCAAAAAGGAAACAATGCATTATTAGTTTTTATTAAAAATGCTGCCCTTGGTGTATTTTTTACACTTACCTCTATTTTACTTACTTTATGGATTTATCCTTTGGGAAAAATAAATGTGGTTGTAATTAATATTTTGCTTTTAATCTTTTACATTTGGTTATATCTTAATTTTAAAATATATAAATTTCTCTAACCACTACACATCTCACAAATATCATGTTCCTCTTCCTGTTCTATTTTTTCATTACTAGGTTTAATTGTAAATTGTTGTGGTTGATGTTTCGCTTTCCTTCTCAAATAATATATACCTGTTTTCAATCCTTTTTGCCAACTATAAAAATGCATAGAAGTCAAATTATTATAATTTGGATCTTCCAACCACAAATTCATACTTTGACTTTGACATATAAATTGTCCTCTATCCGCCGCCATATCTATAAGGTGCTTCATTGGAATTTCCCATACTATTAAATATTTTTTTTTCAATTCATCAGGTATCCCATCTATATATTGAATACTTCCTTTATTTGCTATAATATTATTTTTTACTTCTTCATTCCATAATTCTAAGTTTGCCAAATCTTTCATTAAATGCTTATTTACAATTACAAATTCTCCAGCCAATGTTCTTCTCGTATATATATTACTTGTATATGGTTCAAAACATTCATTGTTTCCTAATATTTGACTTGTACTAGCTGTAGGCATGGGAGCAACTAATAATGAATTGCGAACACCATATTGAATGACATATTTGCGTAAGGTTTCCCAATCATACCTTGATGAAGCTTTTTCTCCCCAGAGATCGAATTGAAATAAACCCTTAGAAAGAGGCGACCCTTCAAAACTACTATAGGCTCCTAGTTTGTCATCAGTTAGATTTAATTCATTCTTTATAGGTTTTATATACTGGAATATATCTTTATTGGAATCTTCAAAGTGGGTATATTCTCTACAATGTGGATCTTTGTTGATAAAAATTTGAGCATCAAAATTATTTATTTGATGAATTTCTTTCATTTTTTCCAAGCGATCAATTGATAATAAATTAGATGTAGAAAGGGAGGCAAAATAAATAGTCTCGAAAATTTGCTTATTTAATTCTTTTGCTTTTTCACTATAAAAAGGAATATTTAAAATCATAAATGCATCGGCTAATCCCTGTACCCCAATTCCTATGGGTCTATGTAATAAATTAGACCTCCTTGTTTTATCATTAGGATAATAATTAATATCAATTATTTTGTTCAAATTAAATGTTGCAATTTTTACAATTTTATATAAAGTATCAAAGTCAAATTGAGGATTTTCCATTAATTGTTTCAATTCATTGAACCCACCTATTCTTTCTGAATTTACATATATTTGAGGAACACTGTTAATTGGATTCACAGCATTTTTATTTACCTGATTGTAATAATCTAAACGAATCTTTTCATCATCTAAAATTATTTCACTGTACTTTAAACCATACTCGTTCAATAATTGTTTTGCTTTTTTACAATAATTACAATCGGTTTTTGAATAAATTTTTATTTCATCTTCAGCTACTATATTGTAGGAAATACATTTACTTAATGATACGCTAGCTAAATTACAAACTGCAGTTTCTTTTTCATCTGAATATTCTATGATTTCTGTACATAAATTTGATGATTTAATTGTACCTAAATTTTGTTGATTTGATTTGGAATTTGCTGCATCTTTATATAATAAATAGGGAGTTCCTGTTTCCATTTGACTATCCAAAATTGAAAACCATAGATCTCTCGCTTTTACCTTCTTCACATATTTTTCCTCTTCTTCATATTTTGTATATAATTTTTCAAACTCCTCTCCATAACATTCTGCTAATCCTGGAGTCCTGTCTGGACAAAATAACGACCATTCTCCGTTTTCTTTTATCCTTTTCATAAATAAATCTGGTATCCACAACGCGTAAAATAAATCCCGGGCTCTCATTTCTTCATCCCCATGATTTTTCTTTAGATCTAAAAAATTAAAAATATCGCTATGCCATGGTTCCAAATAAATTGCAAAACTTCCATTTCTTTTTCCTCCTCCTTGATCTACATATCGTGCCGTATTATTAAAAACTCTTAACATTGGAACTATTCCGTTGGAAGTTCCATTGGTACCTCTAATATGACTACCTGTTCCTCTTAAATTATGAATATGTAGCCCAATTCCCCCCGCCCATTTAGAAATTTGGGCACATTCTTTTAAAGAATTATAAACTCCATCAATACTATCACTTTCTAATGACAATAAATAACAAGAACTTAACTGTGGTCTTGGAGTTCCTGCGTTAAAAAGAGTTGGGGTTGCATGTGTAAAATATAATTTACTCATATAGTCGTAGGTTTCTTTTGCTCGAGCGAAATCAGTCCCATGGATCCCTATTGCCACTCTGAGCCACATATGTTGCGGTCTTTCAACTGTAATTTTATTTACCTTCATTAAATATGCTCTTTCCAAAGTTTTATATCCAAAATAATCCACTAGATAATCTCGTTTGTAATCTAACCAGGAATTTAATAATTCAGAATTATCATTTATTATTTCGAATAACTCATTACTAATAAGAGGTTTTATATGTCCATGAATATCCTTAAAGTTAAATAACTTATTTGCAATTTCTTCTATTTTCTCACAAGTGTTTTTATGAAGATTGGATATAATAATCGCACTTGCTAATTTTCCATAGTCTGCGTGTTGGGTGTTTATAGAGGCACACTGTTCAGCTGTTAATTCATCTATTTGCGAAGTTGGGATCCCATCATATATTTGATCAATAATTTTCTGACATAATTTAGCAAAATTTATAGATATATTGTGCTCTACTCCTATGGTTTTAATTCGTTTTAAAATTTTATCAAATGATATATCTTCTAACTGACCGTTTCGTTTTTTTACTCTCATTTCGGAACTATCCATCTATAATACATATAGTTGATTAATTTTTATACTCAATTCTGATTTAATTTATTTTGTTTCTTTGGATATTGTATAATGAAATCTATTTTAGGAAAATTTTTAATAAAAGAAAATACTGTACTTATTATTCTTCTCATTTTAATCTTGACTTATTTTTTTACAAAATTTTTAATTATAGAAAATTTTACTGATTATAATACTCCTCATAATGTTTTGTTATCTGGTTGGTATAAACCTACTAAACATCCTAGGACTGATATTCCTGAAAGCGTACAATGGAAACGATTTCCCATTTTTCCATCCAATTATTTAAAAAATAATAATATTCGTCAGTGGAATCATCCTTCTATCGGAAGTTGCGTACCAGCCTCCGTTTGCGGAGATCTTTATCAATCTTTACCAAAACAACCTGAAAAAAAAGCATGTAACCCGGGGTACACCCCCGAAAGAGTCAATTACTATAATAGTATTCCATTTGAAGAATGATTTTCTTCCTTTTGTTTGGTTTCATCAAATGATTCGGTTCTAATTTTTAAATTTAGCAAATCGATGATAGATGTTGATTTTATCTCTTGTTCAGGAAATAATCTATTCATTGGAACTAAACAGCCTGTTTTGGATATTTTTGGATCTTTTTTTACAGGTGCTCTATGGTTACATCCTGTAACTCGCTCATCCTCAATTATTTTCCATGTATCTTCAATCTTTTGAATAGCTGTCTGAAACCAAAGACAATTACGCAGAACCAAAATACAACTATATGTTTCTAGTTTCCAATGTATAGTTCTTACCCATAATTTATCACTGTGTAAGGTAAATTGTTCTTTTTCCCATTTCGTATATTCTTCTTTCTCCAATCGTAAAGGAGCATATACATAATACGGGTTCCCATTAAAATCAAAATATAAAATGATTCCCTTTAATTTACCATCAATTGTTTCATAAAATGAACCATCTTGTTGAAATTCATCTTCATTTTCATATTCCTCGAATTTAGTTTCTAAAAAGTCACACTCGTTCAAATCGCAAACTGCCATTTGTAACTGCATCTGAATCCAGTAATCTTTTTTTGGTGTCCCTGTTATTATCCTTGAAATAGGATTCTTAATTTCCAACATACGACCAAATAACGGAGAATTTTCATCAGTATTAATGCCATCGGGTGAAGCCCCTAAAAATGAATATGTACTGTCTTTTATACATCCAAAATCTTCTATTTTTGTATTATAATTATATTCATATACCATCACACTTAAAGGTTCGTATTTTTGTCCCCAATGAAAAGCACTATCTACATTCGTCTTTCCAAATTTAGTTGATTCCAATGGCTTACACTTTTCATAAATTATTCTATTTTTGGCCGCGGGAGAATCAAAAATCATCCAAGCCGAACTGGCTGTAATTAAATTATGTCTGAATAAATACCATTCTTCAGTTCTTTGATCGGGCTGTGGAATAGAACGAATATAATCAATTTGACCTTTCAAATTACAATTATTTTTTTTATATTTGGTTATAAATGTATTTTTATATGACCTAGGAGGATTTATGTTCTGAAAATATACCCATAAGGCATAATTCACTATTTCATACACAAATTCTCGTTGATATGTATTACCCTCATGAGGCAATGTTATCATTAATAAATGTACAACATCTTCTTGTATATTTTCATTGAAATAATATTCTGCAATTTCTAAAGGATCTTTATGAATATAATCATAAATTAAATGTCCTGCTGCTTCTATTAGTTTTAATTGATCTTCATCTCTATAAAGTAAAGAAGGGTGAAGATCATACTTAGTAACTGTTAGTAATTGAAAAGGATCCATTATAATATCTTAGGATTATTTGTTTAATTTGTATCAATTTTATTATTTTTTTTGGTCTTTTTCGCCGGAGTCAAACACTTTAAAATAGAAGATTTCTTTTCCCCCCTCTTCATACTAAATTTTTTGTTCTTAAATTGTAAATTTGGTATTTCTGATATCGTTTGTTTTAAATTATCATATATAATTTCTTTATCATATTGCAACCTTTTTTTAATTAAACAGTTTTTTAAATATAATTTCAGTATTTTTACATCATTTATTTCATTTTTCTTACAATACTCTTCCGCAAATGTATATAATTTTTTTAACTTATTTGTATTGTCCAATTGGATCCAACTCTTATTTAAATTTAATTTCATTTCTTCATTTAAAAAGGAATTTATTTCGGTATAAACTGAACTGTTAATAGTAGGAGTTAAATTATGTCCTTTTTTTAACATTGTATTATATTGTATATTTTTTAATTCCATACATGAGTCCGTCATTATATATATATAATTATTTAATTTTAACCTCTTTAACTATATAATGAATAAGAAAATTATTTTATCTGGAAAACATAACATAGAATTAATAGAAGGAAAAAAGGATTGTAAAAGAATAAATAATATACTACCAACTATTGATAAAAAATATTTAGAGAGAAAAGGTCAAATCGAAATTATTAATTGTTTATATTTAAATCAGGATTTTAAAGATATTACTATTATCAAAACAGAATTAAATCGGAAAATTAAAGGTTATCAACAGCAAGATAAAGAAAAGAAGATTTATAACAGAGATTCCTTTATTTCTTTCGATCAGTGTATCGAGTCTCTTGTTATTTCACAATTAAAATGCTTTTATTGTTTATGTGATGTTCAACTTTTATATGAAAATATTCGACAGTCTAACCAATGGACACTTGACAGAATTTATAATAATATTGGACATTCTCAAAAAAATATTGTTATTTGTTGCCTTTCATGTAACCTTTCAAAAAGGTGTAGATCAAAAGAAGCCTTTATATTTACTAAACAATTGAAAATTATGAAAAAAGAATAGTATTTATCAAAAATACTTAAATCTTTTCGAAATGGTATTGTATATGTCTAATTTATTTGAAAACAATTATTCCCAATACATTGAACCTATTTATGGTAACAAAAGAAATCCGGATGAAGATAATTTTTTAACAAAGAATCTACATGCAGATCATATTTTTAAAATTACTAAACGGATTGATTTTACACATCAAAAAACATTTAGTATTGATCCAGATGGCTGTTTAGATGCCGACGATGCGTTCAGTATTTATGATGAATATGGAAAGCTCTATTTAGCTATTCATATTGCTGATCCTACTGATTATATTGATATAACCTCTCCATTATGGGGAGATATTTTGAATCGTACCACAACAAAATACTTATCTAATCGACCTCCAATACATATGATGCCTGATGACTTACTAGAGGTATCTAGTTTAATGGAAAATAAAGCAGGATCAATTAAAAATGCGATTACCATATTGACTGAAATCAATGTCACTACATATACACCAATAGGAAATATACAAATACTTTTTACAAAAATAAAAGTCTCTAAAGAAAATGCTCTTACTTATTACCAAGCTAGTATTAGTAAGTTGAGAGAAATCACAATTGGATTGAACATTGCTAAAGTTCTCAAAACTATGCGTTCTAAAAAAACTAAAGGGGTTATTTTAAATGATTTATCTATGGCATATACCAAATATTCCGAAAATGACATTTTTTTACAAGTCGATTCTATTGAAGAAAAGGAAATAAAACAAATGATTGCAGAATTTGCCATATTTTCCAATTCTTTTGTAGGGGAGTATTTAAAGATTAATCTAAATATGGGTATTTTCAGAACATGTCCTGCAAGTGAATGGCTAAAAACATTATACAATGGTATTACTCCAGAAGAAATGATTACAGAAATTATTACCAATGGAATAAAAGCAGACTATTTGTCTAATAGCGAAAGTCATGATCTTGTAGGAATGCCCGAATATTGTCATTTTACTTCTCCAATAAGAAGATTGGCAGATTGTATTTGCCACTACTTACTTAAATATATTCACCTACGACCCAATGTCGATTGTCCTTTTATCGATCAACAATTAAACCAACTAGCCAATAAATGTTTATCAGCTACAAAAAAAGACAAAAAAAATCAATATTTAGATATTAAATTTCGCTTACTTCAATTTATGCATAAACTAGTAATTCAGAAATCAAATATTTTAATTGAGTATTATGTCACTTCTTATAAAGGATTATTCTTAAATTTAATAATCTCCAAAATTGAAGAATATAACATTCATATGTCCTATACTCTGCGTATTCCTTTTTTTGAAAAAGAAATAAAAGTGAAAGAAAAAAAAAATTTGGTAATTTCCAAAATAAATTGTTTTGTCAAATATGACCAAGGCACTATTCCCGAACTAGACGAGGTTTTTCTTCTCTCTACAGTGGATCTATCCTAACATTAGGATACTCCCCAACTTGAATTACCTCATTATATAATGCTTTATATGCTTCGCTATCTGAATGAAGATTATTTAATTCTTCTAGTTTTTCTAAAATTGTATCTTTCACATAAATATCCTTTTTAAGAGCGTGCATAAGCTTATTATTATTTAAAATTTCATTAATTACAAGTTCTCTTTGATGATAACATTCATTTCTCTCTTTTCTTTTTAAATGGAGAATTGGAATACACTCTAAAAATCCATAATTACCTACCACTCTATTTATAATTCTTTGATTTTCATTAAGTAATGTTGATATACAATATTCTGTTAAGAAGGGACTAATATTATCTATTTCATTCACCCATTTAACAGAATGAGCCAAATATAAATTGGAAAATATATCAGCCATATCAGCCGATAAAAACTGTTCTTGTTTTAATTTTCCTCCCTTTAAAGCCACATAGTTAGCTAAATGCGCAAATTTTACTGTATGATTATCCAAATCTTTATAAATATCTCTCGAAATATTGAAATTAACAAATAAAGATTTTCCGTACATTATCAGAACATGTTTTATCAATGATGATAAATGTTTGGTAAATTTCGATTCATTATTTTCTAACAAACTATCTATTATTGGATACAAATAAGGATGACTTTTATTTAATCCTTGTCCAAAAATAATTAAATTACGCGTTAGAGTATTACTTCCTTCTACAGTTATACCTACAGGGGCAGCCTTATAAAATTTCTCTAAAAAATTGTTTTCTCCTTTACAAATAGAACTTCCCGCATGAATATCCATACCATCATTTAATACTTCTCTTCCTCTATCGGTTGTTTGTTGTTTCATTACAGCAGATAATACAGCCGGCTTTTCATTTGCATCTAAAATAGCATTTGTTAATTCTACACTACACTGAATCAGCCAAGTATTATAAATCATTCTTACTAGTTTTTCTTGGATTCCTTGCATCTTTATCAAAGGAATATTAAATTGCTTTCTATGTTTTGCATAATTTATTATTCCGTATGTTGCTGCTTTGGAAGAAGCGTTGGCTGTTGCTGGTAGGGATACACCTCTCCCTGCAGCCAAACATTCCATTAACATTTTCCATCCTTTACCAATAAATTTTTCACCTCCAATTACTTGATCAAGGGAAATGGTAAAAGATCCTTTTAAAGTACCGTTTGGAAATCCTACATCTAATGGATTATGATATGTTTCTTGTATTAAACCTGGATGACCTTTTTCTAATAAGGCAACTGTAATTCCTTCGTTTTTAATCGGAAGAAGATTGTCAGGGTCTCTCAATCTAAATGCCAAACCAATTAAATTTGAAACAGGCGCTAAGGTTATATATCTTTTATTTATTGATATATCAATCCCTAATTCCCCCTTTTTATTCATTACAACAATACCTTCATCAATAGAACCAACAGCGTCCGAACCATTATGAGGACCAGTTAAACCAAAACAAGGAATTAATGTGCCATTAGCTAATCTTGGTAAATATCTATCTTTTTGTTTTTCAGTACCATAATGAGTTAATAATTCACCAGGTCCTAAAGAATTAGGAACCATTATAGTAACTCCTAGAGCTGGATTTTTGGTGGTTATTTTGGTTAAAATAGAAGCGGTTTCTCTTACAGATAACTTTGTTCCCCCATATTTTTCATCAATTATAAAAGACCAAAATTTATTTTCTCCAATATAATTCATTATTTCACCTGATTCAAGAGAAGGATAAATATGACTATCTCCATAAATAGACAAAAGTTTATCCACCCTTTTTTTGGGAAAGGTGTATAAATTGTCTGAAAATGGTAAATAGGTACGATTTAATTTAGGGACTTTACCTGAAAAAATGAACTTATCTACAGAAGAGGTACCACTCCGAAGAGCAATAAGTTCGGTTTCTGAAATCTTAGGAACAAAAGATTTGGCAAAACGAAATAGACGATTCATTGGGACAATATATATTGATAAAATACAAAAACTTTATATCAATTTTTTAAGGGTGTTTCAATTGCAACTTCTTTTACTAAATTTTTTATAATTTCCTCGTCTTTTTCAATTATATTCTCTCCAAGTCCTCCCATTGTTTCCATTAATATTTGTAAATATTCCTCATTTCTTTTTGTTTCTGTTTCTTTATAGTCAGGATATTTTTCGGCATATTCGGCTAAAAGTTTAATATTTTTATTTGCCACTTCTCTTATTGTTTTTCTCAATTTCTCTTTTCTATTATCTTCCTTTTCCCATTTATTTTCATCTTTTACATATACAATTTCTCTATTTAAATCACTACAATGCATAGGTCGTTTATTAATTTCCAGAGCATTTAAATTTTTCATTATTATATTTGATATCCCCTCTATATAACCTAGCTGTCCCATCTCCTTCAAATCATTAATCTGTGGTTTTACTGATTCTGCAAAATCGGTTATATTCATTGCATCTTTACATGTTTCATTTAGAAAAATCTGTAAATTAAATGTATTATTGCTATTGGTATTATGAGTTCCCTTTTTCAGTAATTCTATCATTTGATATTGGGTATCGGCCATCATTTTTTTCAACTCCATATTTTCTTGTGACATTATTTGAAATTGATCTATAATATCCTTTTTTTCAAAATTTTTTTCAAAATTTTTTTTTTCGGGTAATTTTTCCGGCGTTTTTTTAGTACATTTTTTTTTATGATACCATAAACTATTTCGAACCTTGTAAGATCTTCCACATTCACAATTAAATAATTTAGCCTCTACTATATCATTTTTTGGCGTTTTTTCGTTCGAAATTGTTCTATTTTTGTGTTTGCGTGTCAATAAATGTCTATCCATGTCGCTTTTTTTACTACATGTAAAGTCACATATTTCACATATTAAATTAATTGCGCTTTTTGGCGTTTTTTTCATTCTAAATGTTCTATAAATATAGAACAGAAAAACGCCTAAGTCATTTTTAAAGAAAATTTTTTTTTCCTAAAAAAAAATGCTTATCTAGTGACAACCAAAATATTAATTACTAAAATTTCTTTCATTCTGAAGGAAAGTCAACTTTTTTTTTTTTTTTTTTTTTTTTTCAAATTCATTTTTTAAGAAAATCCCCAAATGGTACATCCTTTTTTACCCAATTCTATCAATTTCAAATAAAAAATAAAAAAAAAAAAAATAAAAAATATATTAATAATTTATGTAAATATATAAATATATAAATATTTTTATATTATCTTATATATATGGTGTCACATTTAGAGGAGGTTAATATGACATATAAAGAACATTTTTTATTTTCATCAAAAATAGGATTCGATTTTTTATACGGAGCTGTTTTGGCATTTGTACATGCAATTTTTCCTGAAATACAAAAGGATAGTAGTAGTCGAATAGTTAAACATTGGCAAACAATATTTGATTCCATGAAAAAATAAACCTTCTTCAACAATCAAATGTAATATTCAAAATGGTATAAATATAATTTTTGAATATTAATAATAATAAAATGATTCTTGAAAAACAAAATGTACAAAATTTATTGTTTGCAGATAAGGTTAGGACAAATACAAATGAATCAAAGATCCAATCATTCAGACAACAACGCGAATTTGGAGCAAGAAAAAGAATTAAACCCTGACGCACGGGAACCAAAAGCCAACAACAACCTCCTAACAAAAGCAGAGGAATTGGCAAAAGATAAATGTAAATAAAAAAATAGGAATGATAATGGTTTTCTAATCATTTGATACTATTTTTAGTAAGATAATTCTTTATTTTTTCTAGTTTTCTTATTTTTTTTTGTATGTGTTTTTTTTTGTTTATTTTTACTTAATTTTAATTTTCTGCTTTTTTTCAATTTATTTTTTCTTGTTTTTCTTTTATGGTTTTTAACAAATACTAGATTATTTTCCCCTCCCATGTATCCATGGTAAAAACATGAATAACTGATTGTTCCAAAGTCTTTTTTTACTTTGACTACAATTGTACCTGTATAAAATTGAACTTTTACCCCTTCCATTTCTTTAGGTTTTTCAAATTTTTTCCCCTTTATTTCTATTTTACTCGCTTCATTTATGATAAAACCTATTGGGTGTTCTTCGGGGATGTTTTTAAATGTATATGACCCCTTTTCCATAGAAAACGCTGAAGATTCATCATAATTTCCATTAAATTTATATTTTCCATCTTTTACTGAAACCTCCACTATTTTTTTTATTTTTCTTCCTCCTACAGTGGATCCTACAGAGGAACTGACGCTAACGGTTCCTTCAGAGGAACTATCATCAATAGGAGTAAATTTCCTTTGCCTGGATGGATCAAAGGGACTCAAGGAATTACTTGTATTAGGGGGTGTAGATTGTGATTTTAGTTCAATTCCTAATTGATTTCTGATCTTTTTTTGTGTTCCTGTAACTTCGTTTAAGCGTGTTTCAATTATGGAATCTCCAACACGGATGAGTAACTTCAATAAATTATTTTGTATTTGTGTTTTATTTAGATTAGGGGTACTATCAAATATTTCAGGTAAATTTATCTTTTCTAAATATGAAACAAAATTTGATTCATTTAAAAAATAAACTGCATCCTGCTTATTCTTTTCGTTCATAGGAGGATTACCTGTACAACTAGAGAGAAGGGCCGAAGATAATAGATAAAATTGTTTATATTCATAATCTATCAATCCCGATAATTTTTTACAAATATCATAAGATTCTGCTTTTGATGTGTACCGAATTAGGAAATCGCGTAATCCATAACCTATAAATAAGGCTTTTATTTGTTGCTCTGCGTTATTAGAGAGAACTAAATCCATTAAAGAGGAAGATGAACGGTTAATGAAAATATATAATTTCTCAACCAGATCTAACTCTTCTACATCACCAGAGGTGTATTGATATAATTGACTAATTAATAAATATAAGGGTAATAAGGGGTGAATAAAATGAGGATTATCTAAAATATTTATATTTGCTCCCCCTATTTGAGGTCTTTTACTCTCTCTATTATCTATTTCATCTTCTCTCTTTCTTTTTGTTTTAAATATATTTTTTCCTTTAACCAAAGAAAAATCCAACTTCAAAAAACTACCTAACCATTTTTTTGTTTTTTCTGATTTTGTTAATGATGGATCTTGTATTTGTTTATCTGCTACTTCTTCTATTCTTGAATCATTAGAAATAATTTCGATTAAATCTCCGTCACTCTTATCGGCAAGAACATTAACCCCTAGCCATTTATCGGCAACTGTGTTGATATTTAGTTCGCTGTGTTCATTAATATTTTTTCCATATAAATTATAATTTTGATCAGTTACTGCTATATTTTTGCTCTGATCTGCTTTATTCCCCTCCCCCAACTGTTCGTCAGCAGCCTGAGATTTAACCTCTTTAGATTCTTCTTCATGTCCTTCTTTTATTTCATCGGCAATATAAAAATCTTGAGCTTCTTGAACTACAAAGTCCTCGCTATTGTTAAATTTTTTGATTTGTGGCTCTGGTAATTCAATAAGACTAGAACTTACTTGTTCCATATTTGCTTGTTGTATTGTGTTTTCGATGTTTTCTTTGATTAAATTTACATCACTTAACTTGTTATTTTCACTATCTTTATTTAAGTCTTCACTTGTAAAATTATATGGAAAATCACAAGGGATTTGACCTAGCACTTCTAAAGCTAAATTATTTATACTTATTAAAAAATTAGACTTATAAGTTCTTTTGGATTCATTCACTAATTGAATTGTTTTTAAAGGATTGGAAGCATATTGTTTTATATATGAAAAATAAGAAACAAAGAGAGAACACATAACATCATCCAGCTGTTCAAATGAATATAAAAATTGATTACTATCCAATAAAAATTTCATCAATTCATTCTTTTCCTTTTTTTTAAAACTAAATAATCTCGAGCTATATCCTCCTTTGGTATTCCATTCCCAGTTATTGGCCGCTAAATATATAGGTTGTTTTGTTACCGACTTTATTAATGAAGAAGGATCTTTTATTTTTAATTCAAACGGTTCATCGCTAGCTTGTCGTGTTTGTGATGTTCCTTTGTTTTGATATAATTTTTGGATTTCAAATTCTAATTTATTATAAATTTGTTCTAACTCGTTAAATTCAATTTTATTTTTAACATTTTTAATAGAATCTTTTAAACTTATATATAACTTGTTTAAATCCTTATAATATTCACTTAACTCATGATAAACAATTAACTGTGAAAATAAATTTTGAATGTTATATTGAAATTGTTGAATAGAAATACCTTCCTTATTAGATTCTAATTGGGTAATTAAATTTTTTAAAAATGTAATTAATTCGTCATATTGTTTTTTTATAAATGGTTTATAAAAGGTATTGTTATAATGATCTATTACTACTTTCCTATTTGTAATGAATTCACTAATTATTTTTAATTTTTTTTCTTTATTCTTATTAAATAACTCCTCTTCTTTTCTTCTTTTCTCTTCTTGTTTTTTTATTCTTTCTTCGCGGTCTTCTAGTGATTCGTTATCATAAATAATTACCTGGCCTGATGAAGCGTTTCCATATAATGTATTTATTCCCATTAAAAGTGCAAAGGCCAGGGCAATTCTATCGTGGGTTACAAAATAAATTTTTTCAAAATCCACAGTTTTATTAGTTTTATATTCTTTAAAATTTCTTTCATGTAATTGAAGACAAGCAAGAGCTTGTAACCAGTCACCACCTCTTTTTTGTTGAAGCTTAATATTAAAGTTATCAATTTCTTTTTGATTATTTTTAGGTTTTTGTAAAAATTTTTTAATAGCTGATACTAAGTTATTAATTGCATTATTATTTTTAGAATCATTTTCGTTTTCGATGTTAATTTTGTTTTGATTATTTTTTTTATAATTATTAAAAACCTTAACATTTACATTATATTTTCCATTCTTCTCAATTAATGGAGATAATTCCCATCCATAATTTGAAAAAAACCAACTTTGAGGAGATTTGTCACGATTATTCCATAAATAAGTATGGCTATTTTTATTAGAAGGAACTATAGGAATATAATTATATCCATTATTGGTATTTAATTTTAAAATTTCATTAGGAAGACTTTTTGGTGCAGGATCATTAATTACTTCAGGAGTAAGTACATAATATAATGTTTTATTTTGCTTTTTACCTGATGTTAAAATAGTTTTCAATGAAACGCCTGGAGCATCAATAAGTAATACAGAATGGTCGGGTAAATCAATAGAATCGGCTCCTAGATATTTGTTTTCTTCTTTAAGTTTTTCATATTCGGCCCCAGATTTCTGTTTTTTTAGTTTAGCTTTTATTTTATCCCAGTCATTATTTAAAATACTAATTGGAGTCACAAAAAATGTTTGGTTTGTAATTGTTTCAATTTGGTGTTTTACATTATTTTGCGTAGGAGTATAATTTTTATTGTTTTTTAATATTAAATCAAATGTTTCATCTTCCTTTAATAATTTATTACTTGAATTTGGAATACCCATATTAAAAAATTTCAAGGAATTTTTAATTAATGATGCAAATCTAGTTGTTTTATCAAAATCATGCTTAGCATCAGCCAAACTTAATTCTGCTAATGCATTTAGTGTTTCATTATTAAAGTTCATACTATATAAATAGTGATTATTTTTTTGTCATAAACGACTTAAATATAGTTTAAGTATTCTAGCAATGGCTAAATTTTATAATACACAAAATGATTTATTAATGAAAAATTTAATGAATTTTTATGAAACAAATAATAATCTCGAAAAAATGCTAAAAATTATAAATGGTGAATCGAAGATATCATTACGAATAGTAGATTGGTTTGCTACCAATTATGCAAAAAAAAATTTTACTGTTTATAATATTCCTAAGGATGATAAAATTATTCGATTTAAGGTATATTTTGATTATAAATTAAAATTAAAGGCCTATTCGAAAAAAAGATTTGATCCATTTTGTAGATGGGATCGAATTACTATTCCTTATAAAGAAAATAATTCAATTCAAACCACAATCGGTCAGCTTAATTTTTTTAAATGGGCACTTGAAAATAAAGTTGTTCAATATATTGAAGAAAATTATGAACATATTGAAATGGATATGAATAAACGAAATAGTTCATCCAAGAAAAAAGATCCTAATGGCAATAAGACACGAAAAAAGCGCGAAGAATTAAGTGTTTCAGCTGTTAAAAGTATCAAAAAGGAAGATGTTGAAATTATTGTTTCATTTGATTAGAATGTCTGTTACCACACCATCCAAATCAACATCCCTAATAAAATCAAGTTCTATTGTTGTACTGATGGTAAAAGTAAAAATTTTTTTATTTCTCTCTCTCAATTTTTCAATAATATCAGGATACATCATTCCCCAATGACCTACATAGAAATCCATATGTTCAATCATATTGTAAAATAAATCAACTGAAAAAATATTATAAGTAATTAACCCAAGGTTGAAAGGTAATTTTTTTTTGGAAACTAAATAATCCAAGTGCGTTTGATCAAAACTTGCTACCCATAATTTTTGTAATGGTAAAAAAGTAAATTTTTGTAATAATAGATCTAATGCAGGAGCAAGTTCAAAAGATCCCTTTAAATCCAAATATATTTCAATTTTCTCCAACAAAGGTAGAATATCTTTCAATTGGAGTAAATTATGTTTTTTTTCAAGAAATTCTAATGTACATTCTTGAATAAGTTTTCCACCAATCATCAAATCATGATATAATATTATTTCCCCAGTCTTACACACTTGTATATCTATTTCAATCATTTCAAAATTATGATCAATTGCATTATAAATGGCTTCTATTGAATTATCTTTATATTTATTATCTGGAAATCCCCTGTGGGCTATATGATAAACCATAAATATATATTACCTACATTTTTGTAAATACAAATAAAATGTTTTTTTTAATCAAGGACATAAAGATTCAGGAAGTTGAATACATTTACTATCCTGTTTAAGAACAGGAAGTTGGAATGAATTAGATGAAACTACATTTTCGATAGTCACATTGTCATTTACTTTCATATTTGTACAACCAATTATTGCAAGTCCTATTGATTGAGCTGATAATTGATCAGGAATGATTGTTGTACTTTTATAATAGGTAGGAATACCCGTATTTTCGACACCATCAATATTTACATTATCTAAGCATATTTCTTCACCTTGTTGAATAAATAATCCAATATTTCCTTTCATAACATGACTCATTGCATCTCTACCATAAATAAAATAATAAGGGAAATCGGAATCGATAGTTTCAGAGGTAATATCAGTTAATTTGGAATTATTATCAATAAATCCTGTTACAGGATTATAAATTTCCTCGGGAATGTTTGTTGTTCCTAGTTCTTCTTTTGTAGTTCCACATTTTGCAATAACCATTTGTGTATTTGTTATAATTGTTCCTGTGTATCTTCCTTCTTCATTAGTAGAATCACTTACATTCCAAACATCTCCTATTGGACCAACAAATTCTTTTTTACCATAAGCCTCATCTGACCCATCGGGAGAAACATTACTTTGTGTTTTATTAATTCCTATAATTTCAGTTCCTCTTGAATTTGTTTGATTAATTTTTGTATTGGAAATAACAATATTTTTATTTCCAACAGCATTTTCAGGCCTCAAAGGTTTAAATGCATTTACTGCCACACCATTAGTATTTAAAACGATACCATATACATTTGCATCAGATATGCCAAATGGATTTTTAAAAATTCCTTCATAAGGAGTTCCATTAATACAAAAACTCTCAAAATCTGCTATTTCAGCTTCAAGTTCTGTTTGAATTTCAGATATAGGGACCACATTTCCAACATTATAGGATAATGTACAAGTTGGATTACTAGCAACCACTTTTTTCAAATGAGGTAAATCAAATTTTGCATGAGAAAAGGTGGAAAGCATAGGAATATCTGTAGAAGTTCCCAAACATTCACAATCTTCTATTGAAACATTTGATGCTCCGTTTAAATGTATAGCTGCTACATCGTAGTTGGAAAATACTAAATTAGAAATAATTATATTATTTCCATGATTTCCATGAATACCATGATGAGAACTTTTTTTGAAAAATCCGTTTTTTATTGTACATTTGGATGCAGCCTTAAAATTTTTTCCAAAGTTGGCAGGTCCTTGAGGGGGGATAAAAGGAGAATTAGCTAATTCTATAAGGGCACAAAATCTCATTTTACAATAAAATTCCTCTGATAATTCGATTGAATATCCATTTAAATCAAATTCAACACATTCCGATTCAATTGTAAAAACTGCAAAAAATCCAAGAATATATCCATTAGAAATAGGATATAATTCAGCTTGTTCAGGATACTTTGGAAGGCAATTATTATCGGGATTTGGCAAGAAAACTATATTTTCATTTAGTTTATAGATTCCAGGTGTAGTTATTCGGTATGTTCCATTTGCCAAGTCAGAATTGGAAATCAATGTTGTAGTTAAATCTTCTGTATCACACCCCTCAATTTCCAAATAACATGGATTAGGCAGAGGATAACAATCTGCTTCAATTCCTTTCACATAATAATTAAAAATAATTTCTATTGCCACATCACAAAAAATTGGATTATAATAATTAAATATGAGTTGAAAACAATTTGTTTCTTTATTGGTGATAAGTGAATTGTTTGCTTCTAAAACACAAAGAATATCTTTCCATGAGAGAGTACAAAAAGAACCGCAAGTTGTATCACATAAACTTTTATATCTGCATAAATCTTTTGTCAATTTAATTAAATTACAAGGATTAAAACAATCTCGAGAAATTTGCAAACATTCTTCATATCCAGCTAATACATAATCAATTAAATTGAATTGCTGAGTCCCGGTTTGATCGGTTATTGTTTGTGATTGAAAAGAAATAGCAGGGCAACTACAGAAGGTAGGATTTAAATAAAAACAGCCTGTTTCAGTTGGATAAAAAATATTTCTAAACTCTAAATAAGTAATCTGAATAGGATCAAGATTAATTTTAATAGAAGGTTTTTTTATCAAATTTTGATCAAGTCTATATGTGTTATAAAGAGTAGCAAATACATTAACACTTGAACAATCTACAATACAGTCAGACATTTATATATATATATTTTTAATTTATTATAAAGGTTACATTAAATTAAAAATTTATTAATTTATATTAATTGCTTAATTAAGAAGAGGACATCCTGAAAGAGCATCTGTGGTAACACCTGTGACAAGGTAGTTAAAGACGATATTAACAGGTTGAGCACAGAAAGTCTTATTGGTGTATGAGAAGATGACCTTGAAGCATTGTTGATTATCCTTTGATCCCAACACATTGTATTGCTCAAGAAGACAATAAACTTGGTTCCATGTAAGGGAGCAGAGAGTACCACAAATATCACAAAGAGATGCGAATTTACATAACTCCTTCTCTAAAGCGATTAAGTAATAAGGTTGGAAACAGTCACGGGATACTTGAAGGCATTCCTCATAGGCAGCAATCACATAATCAACAAGGGAAAACTCTTGTTTTCCTGTAAGATCAGTAATGGTTTGAGAATTGAACTTAACAGCATCACATGAGCAGTAAGCAGGGTTAAGATGGAATGTACCGGAATTATTAGGGTAGAATATTCTACGGAACTCACAGTAATCCATTTCGACGGGATCTAATTCGTAACTCAAATTAGCATCGGTAATAAGAGTTGAGGGAACGATGGTAGAAACATCGTTATAAGAATTAAACAAGGTAGCTACAACAATAGAGGATGAACAATCAACTGTACAACTAGACATTATAATAAAAGTAGGTAAAATATTATTTACGAATATTTATATGTTTTTACTTAAACATTTGGCTAAATTTAATATTACATATATGGGAAATGCACAAACAATACCTAAAGTAAATTTTGAAAATGTCCAAAAAATTACAAAATCAAATGTACAATATTTATTAATTAATACCCTAAATAACCAAACGCAATCATGTTTAATAGAGAATACCTTAAATATAAACGATGAAGAAACAAAAATAAATTTTTTTCTTCAAAATAATAAAGAAATAAAAATCATTTTATATGGTTCAAATTGTAATGATGAAACTGTAATTCATAAATACCTTCAATTATACAAACTAGGATTTGTAAATGTATTTGTCTATCTTGGAGGATTATTTGAATGGTTACTTTTACAAGATATCTATGGTGATGAACTTTTTCCAACAACTTCTAAAGAATTAGATTTGCTAAAATACAAAGGAAATAGAATTGAAATCGGATTTTAATTTAAAATTGAATTAAATAATATCTTTAATATAAAGGTAAAACAGTAATATAAGAATGGAATATAGCCAGAAAAAACTTACATCTGCGGAATGGGAGAGTATTGAAATACCATCTCCTAAAGAAGAACAGTTTATCATTGGATTAATTAAATCAGGATTTCACGATTCTAACATAATTTATAATAAGACTCCTACATTTTATTCTTTTACTAAACTTCCTATATCCGATGAAATGAATTTTTATCTTTACCAGTATTATTTTGAAAAGGAAATCCAGTCAATAATAGAAAAAAAAAAATTTAATTTTGTAATACTTAATAAATGTAAAAACAAAAAAATTAAATCTGCTGATTCGATTCGATTACAAAATACGGAAAAACAAATTTCTCAAATGAAACAAAATTTGTTTGAATTTATACTAATTGAACAATCTAAACAATTATTTACAGGAAAACAAATAGGCAAGAATTATTATATTTTACATCAACTATTCAATTTTCATGTTCAAAATGTAAATATTTATGTAAAACAGTTTATTAAAAAAACATTGGAACATTTTGCATCCGTACCCCTAATTGATATTATCAAAGAATCCAAAAATATATTTGAAACAAATTCTCAGTTGCAAAATTACAAAGATTATACTTTATATGATCATCAAAAAGATTTATTCTTTCTTTGTAAAACAAACAACAACCCAAAACTAATATTATACATTGCTCCTACCTCTACCGGAAAGACAATGTCTCCTATTGGATTATCTGAAAATTATAAAATAATATTCGTTTGTGCAGCCAGGCATGTAGGATTAGCCCTTGCTAAAAACGCATTATCTGCGAATAAAAAAATTGCTTTGGCATTTGATTGTATAGAATCAGATAATATTCGTCTTCATTATTCAGCAGCAGCAGATTTTACTATAAATAAAAAAAGCGGAGGGATTTGGAAAGTAGATAATAGTAATGGAGAAAATGTGGAAATAATGATTTGCGATATTTATTCCTATTTGACGGCAATGAATTATATGCTTTTATTTCATGAAAAAACAAAAATAATTACATTTTGGGATGAACCTACAATAGGAATGGATCAGAAAGAACATTCTTTACATCCTATTATTCAAAAAAACTGGTCTCATAATATGATCCCAACCATGATTTTAAGTTCAGCTACTTTGCCAAAAGAAGAAGAAATTAAAGATGTTATAGAAGATTTTAAAAGCCGATTTGGAGGAAGAGTCTTTTCCATAATAAGTAATGATTGTAACAAGTCAATTCCTTTACTGGATAAAAATTGTAATGTTATTTTACCTCATTATTATTTTAAAACTCATAGTGATTTGAAAAAGTGTATTCTTCATTGTAAAAACTATCCAACTTTATTACGATATTTTGAATTACAAGGAATAGTTGATTTTATACTATATGCCCAAAAATTGATTACTATTGAATGTTACTCAATTTCTTCCTATTTTAAATCAATTGAACAGATTTCTTTATTTACAATAAAAAAATATTATCTTGATTTATTAATTCATGTTAGTAACGAAGACAATTTGCCAATTATTCAAAAAAAATGTTCTACACAATCCCTTTATAAATCAAATATATATTTGGTTACTCACGATTCAAATACAATGTCGCATGGTCCAACTATTTATATGACAGAAAATGTAGAAAAGATTGGACAATTCTGTCTTCAACAGGCAAATATTCCACATCTAGTGATTAAAGACATTCAAGAAACAATTTTACATAATAATAAAATTTCCTCAGAAATTTTCAAACTAGAAAAAGATTATGAAGATGGAATCGCTAAGGAAGATGATAAGGATAAAAAAATGGAAAATATGAGAATTTCTCCTGAAATGAAAAGATTGAAGTCCAAAATTGAAACTTTGCGATCGTGTATAAAAGGGGTGAAATTAAATGATATGTTTATACCAAATCGAAAAGATCATATTGAAAAATGGGCTCCTCATTTAAAAAATAGTAATGCCTTTACCTGTCAAATTCAGGAACAAATAGTTATAAAAATAATGCAGTTAGACGATGTTGCAGATAGTTTGAAAATCCTATTATTAATGGGAATTGGTATTTTCACATCAAATATGAACATTGCTTATCAAGAAATTATGAAAGATTTGGCAGATAAACAATATTTATTTATGATTATTGCCTCTAGTGATTATATTTATGGAACCAATTATCAGTTTTGTCATGGATATATTGGAAAAGATTTGGAGATGATAACCCAAGAAAAACTAATACAAGCATTGGGAAGAATAGGGAGACAAAATCAACAACATATTTATTCAATTCGTTATAGAGATGACTGTTTTATTGAAAAATTACTGTTACCAGAAGAAAATAAATTGGAGGTTATTAATATGAATAAATTATTTACACAATTATAATAGTATAAATTAAAATTGAAACAAAATATTTTTTTTCATAATACCTAAGATAGGATGGATTTTACAAGGCTACCCGATGATATTCAATACCAAATATATAAAGATCATTTTTCAATTGAATCAAAATACAAAAAACTTCAATCAATCCTTGATAGTGATGAATCATCACGGTTAGATTATATTCCTTTATATGAACATTTAAAAAATGAAAATATATTAAGTGATTCTTATTATGTTAATTATTTGCAAAATAAGAATAAAATATTTAATACTATATTTAAACACCATTATGTTGATAAAAAAAAATATTTTGTAAAATTAGACAAATTAGAGAGTTTCAGCCTTTCATGGTTAATGTATTTATATCATTAAGATAACATACTTAGTTTTTGAATTTTCCATAAATTATAATGAACAAAAAATGGATTTATGTATTGATTCATATATAATAAAAGAATGATTATAAAAATATAACATCCTATTTTTTTATCAAATAATAAAGCTAAAATGGTAATAATAATTAGCAAATAGAAAAATAACTGAGTTAAATAAAATAATAATTCTATATTTTCTTTTATTTTTAATCCCTCATTTAAATCATTATGTAAAAATTGAAAAAATACCATACCTTCTTTTCCTGATGGTTCAAAGTAATACTCGTGAAATTCTTTACAACTATTCCACTTCATAATTTGATTCATAACAAATTGAGGATAAACATATATGAATAGGCAGTTAGTGTAACATTTAAAAGAATAAAAGGGTTTAAATGTCAAATCTAAATGATTATTCCATCTATTATTATCAACCAAATTATTAATATTATTAATTAAATTTATATTATTAGTTGAATAAATGTAAGCACCTCCGCGTGCAAGTCGCAAGCTAACTTCAATTATTTTATCACCTCTATACTGAACATTACATACTCCTGAATACCCATTCATATGACGATTTACCCAATCTATAAAAACGGGATCAGGTTTTGATTTACCATCTATATATTTCCATTCATCGGCAACTGAACCCATTTGTTTTTCAGAATAAACATAGGTAATTTGATGGACGATGTTTCCATTTTGAACAAAAAAATCTGTCATCCCTTCCCTATCATCTAAATATTCACACCACATCATATCTTCTAAATCTAAATACTCGTTTAAATCTTCATATGTATTAATTTTAAAACAATTTTTACTGGTTGCCGATTTATGACCCCATCTTGGCTTAATAAAAATAGGAAATTCTACATTCTTAAATGTGGAAGGATTTATATTCTTATCTAATTTCCCACAAACTAAGCCTTGAGATTGTGCTATCCATAGTTTATCATAGACATAACTATGTTCGTAGTATTTTTTAAAAGCTTGTCCATCAAAATCAGGAACATTCTTTGAAATACGAACAGGCCATGGATCACTATAAGGATTATATATGTTTAATAATTTACACCAATAATAATCATTTCTTAACAGAAATTTGGTAATTTCACTTTTATTATTTGACATATACTATTTATAGATAAAAATTACAATTATTATCATTTAACTTAAAAAAAGACACTAGAATTTTATAACTTTTCTTAAGCCCACAACGGCTCCAAATTGGAATATCCACCTCTTAATCGGAGCCCGAGATGAAGTGCTCTCTTTTTGTCATTTAATGTACGACCATCTTCTAATTGCTTACCAGCAAATATCAATCCCTCCTTATCTTGAATTTTTGTTTAATTGTATCAGACGGTTCAACTTCTAATGTAATGGTTTTACCAGTAAGTGTTTTTACAAATATTTGCATGTAATAATATTTATTTATAAAATAGTTTTTATATAGTTTAGGTTTCATATTTTTTCCAATTAATTTTTTGTCCTGCTCTAAGAGGTTTTACATACACATCTCCCAATTTGTATTCATTTGGAACTATCCATGATTCTTTTTTAAATTTAACTTTCTTTTCACTTAATGGTAATCCATAAAATTTACAACCAAAAATACTACAAAAATTTTCTAGATTTGAAAGTTTATTTACTGAATCAAAGGCTTCAGCACATAATTCAACTGCTGCATGACTTGTGAAAATTCCAGCACATCCACAACTTGATTCTTTCATATGAATTGCATGTGGCGCACTATCTGTCCCTAAAAAGAATTTAGGATTTCCACTCGTTGCAGCATCTACAAGTGCTACTCGGTGTTCTTCTCGTTTTAAAATTGGCAAACAATACATATGGGTACATATTCCTCCTTGGAATAGATCATTACGATTATACAATAAATGATGAGCAGTTATTGTGGCTGCTATATTATCATTACAATTTTTTACAAAATCAACTGCATATTTGGTTGTAATATGCTCAAGTATTATTTTTAATCTTGGAAATAGGTGAATTAAAGGACGGAGAATCGTATCTATATATACATGTTCTCTATCAAATATATCAACGGCGGGGTCTGTTGTTTCTCCATGAATAAGTAATGGTAATTTATAAATTTCCATAGTTTTTAATGAATTAATAATTTTACTAATTGAGGTTACTCCATGTTGTGAATTAGTGGTTGCTCCTGATGGGTATAACTTTGCTCCAAAAATATATCCTGAATTTTTGGCCTCTATTATATCATTTGGAGTGGTTTCATCTGTCAAATAAATTGTCATTAACACTTTCATATTAGAATATGATGGAATGTTTCTTATGATTCTATCAAAATAATCTTTAGCCTTATGAAAGTTATTTATAGGAGGATTTAAATTCGGCATTGCTATTACATAGTTAAATGTTTGTGAGGCTATCATTACAGTATCTTTTAATATTTGCCCATCACGAAAATGATGATGAAAATCATTTGGCTGTAAAATGTTAATCTCATCATATTCCATTTTATACTTTTTAAGTATTGTCTTTAATATATATATGCATTCCTGTATTTTTTATAGTACATATGGATATAATAGTCTAATAAGAGATGGAAAAATATATACATTTCCTTCATTGCTATGGGTCCAATACTTACTTGAATGCCATCAAGACTTAATTTTCATTACTCCTGTTTTTAATCGTTTTGTTCGTTTAATAAAAGAAAGATTAAAATATATTCAATTACTTAAACGAATTCGTTTGTTTCAAATCCGCGATATAGAGCTTGGTAAATTCAAATGGAAATCATTGATTAACAATAAATTTTAATGTTAATTTATTAATTAAATAAATTCTGATCATAAAGTAATGGGAAACTATCGTGTATTTGCCAATAATCAAGAATGTATTGATTCTTCAGAACAAATCAAAAAAAAATCATCTATAGCGATAATGAAATATGCTAATCAAAAACCACCTCAAAAAGGCGATAAAAATTTTACTATTGATCCAACTACAAAGCGTTTTTTAACCTTTCATGAATATAAAATCTATATGAATTTAGTAAGGATTTATCAAACATTTAATAAAAAATGTAACCAATGTTGTTATTCTCCTGAAGGTTTGAAAAATGGATTAACTAGTTTTGTTCATTATCAAGAATTAGTTCAACATGTTTTAAAATGTAAAGATTCCGTATGCAAATGCTATTGTCGTCTTACCAAAACCGACCAGTGCTTTATTGATTCATTATATCCATATGGACATTATATGAATAATAAATTAGGACAAAAATATGCTTTTCCTGCTCAAATTTATGCAAAAGATTGTGAAGACCAACTTATTTGTCCAAAAATTATTTGTTGCAGATGTTCAGATTTAGAACATTGTAAATGTTGTGATTTTAAAGTGGTCTTTCCTTCTCAGTGTAAAACTATGCATTATACATCAAATAGTAATCCTGAATGTAAGAATCCTGAACCTATATGTCCAAAACAAAAACATATGGATGCTTACGCAATTTTTCCAAGAGAAAAACAGCCTAATTGTCATGAAGAAAAGAAAATTGAATATGATTCGGGTATCCAAGGATGTAGCGCATCGGCTCGAATGGAAAGGAATAAATATAGGCATGCAATAATTAATAATACCAAAAGATGTTGTGGAAAACCCTCATATTATTATGGAAAAAAAATATATTGTTGCGGTGTTGAAAATAAAAATAATATTTATACAGCCAAAAAAACATGTTTTGTTAAAAATGATTCTAATAATCCAACTTCTAATACGGGATTACCATATTATAATTCCCCTCCAATATGCGATCCAGTTGCTCCCAAGTTTCCTCGGCCTACATATTCATCTTTTTATTCCAAAAAAAATACATCATATTCACAAAGTTATTCTAATAATTTTAAGTATTCAACAGAATATTTAAATAAACCAAAAGGTGGTTGTGGTTGTAATTAATAAATAAAAATGAATACCTATATTAATAAATGAATTGTTCTACCCTTTCTTTATCTGGAAAAAATAAAATCAATTTTTTGTCATTGAAAGGAAAGTTTTCAAGCTTTGGCGAAGAAGAGTCGCCAGTACAAAAAAAAAATAAAATTCAAATTATGAATTTATTTATAATTCCAATTATAAATTCTCAGTGGCAAATTGTAGCTCAAAATATGTTTATCCTCGAAAAATTAAAAAGAAATATTTCTTATTTTAAAAATTGTGAATTTTTTGAAATGGTATTAAATCTTGTTGAAAGTGTATTACAAGAACATAATGAAATTATTGAATTAGAGAGAAAAATATATGGAAAAGGAAAAGAGGTAGGTAGTATTTTATATAAAACAAGAATGATAAAATTAAAAGCTGAATATGAAATGTATAATATGATATTGGGAAGACCAAAGGATGGAGAGGAGTATCATCAATTTATAATAGATTTAATAAGAAGAAGAATATGCGAAGAAAATATAAGTTATGATTTAATTAAAAAAGAGATAGATGGATTGGAAAATATGAAAAAATCTTCTATTACCAATATAAATGGCTCGGTATAATAATTTTACAAAAGTATTAGATGTTGCAGCTTTAGGACAAGAACTTTCTCCTATAGAACTACGACAAGATATACATATTGTTGAGTTAGATGATATTGAAATCAGTGTTGTTTTATTTAAAAAAATATTTTATCCTTATGATGGAAATTGTTTTAGTGTTAATGTTGAAGCATGTCGGGATCCTTTTCTTGTTCCTTATATCTCTTTTTTAAATCGAACTGTTGATGGTATTCCTTTTAATTTATTACAAACAATATTTTGTTTTCTTGAATCGGATCTTCATATTAGTAGAGATTGTTTTGAATTATGTTGTAAATTAGATTTAGAAAAAGAATTATCATGTATAAAAACCATTTGTGATGTAAATATTTGCGCAATTCTATGTGCTTTAAAGTGGGACGAAGTAATAAAAGTATTAAAATCCAAAGAAGCTTTATTAGAGGAATTAGATCCTGATGGAAATATAATTTACCATATTTTAAAGATAAGCATTATATTTAAAAATCCGAATCCTGATACAAAAGATGTTATGATTAAGTTCAGGTATAAAGTATATGGTATATTAGAATAATTTGAATCTAAATGTATGATATAGATGGAACATTTAGATTTAAACATAAATAATTATAAATTTACTGATTTATTAAACCTATTTCAAATACCATATTCATATAATAAGAATGACCTAGAAAAGGTGAAAGAACAAACTTCAAAAATGCATCCTTCAAAATCAAAATTGAAAGATGATTTTTTTATGTTTTTTTCCAAAGCTTATAAATTATTAGAAAGTGTTTATTTTTACCGCGAGAAGAAAATTATGAGGAATGTAAAATATTATCCAAGTATGGAAGAAGATGAATCGGTTATGTCAAGAATTATAAAAATCCCAAGATTTGAAGGATTTGAAAATATAGATGATTTAATTGATAAGGTAATTGAAAATCCAATAGAGAAAGCACATAAAAAAATGGAATTAGAGAGAAAAAGAAATATGGAACAAAAGGATTTGACAGATTCCTTAGGATATAATAAACCCCTTATTACCGATCAAGCAGATAATAAGTTTTTTAATGTATTTGAAAATGCTGTAATTCCAGGAGATATAAATTCAATTAAACGAATCATTCAATTAAAAAATGTACATTTAAATAGTTGTTTCCGTGATAAATATTACAAGAGTAATCCTTGCGATTTTCAATATACATTACCATTTGAAGTAAAAAATGTGGTTTCAATGAGATTAGCTTCTATAGAAATTCCTAATTCTTGGTATTTATTTGATCACAAAAAGAAAAATAATCAGTTCCGAATAGAAGTTACAAATTGTGGTAAATGTAAAGTTTTTTATATTGTTATTCCTGATGGAAATTATGATAATGAAACATTGGTACATTTTTTAAACCATAAATATTTTTTCGAATCTGGAAAGGAAGATGGTCTTCAATATATTAAATTTTACATAGACCCTATAAACTTCAAAACAAGATTTGAAATTATATGCCCGGATATACCAAAAGATTATTGTTTTTCTTTAAAATTTGTTGATGAAGCGAGAGAAAATAATATTATGAATACAGCAGGATGGATATTTGGTTTCCGACTTGCCAATTATTTGGATATTAAAGATGCTGTTCAATCTGAAGGACTATTTGATGCTGGTGGTGACAGATATGTTTATTTTTGTGTAGAGGATTTTAAAAACAATAAGAATGAGGCAAATGTTATTTGTTTCGACGAATCTTCGTTAAATCAGTCAGTATTGGGTAAAATTCCTATGGTAAATGGGAAATTGTCATTAGTTATTAATGAAACAGACGGTTCTTCTTTAACCAAAACCCGGAGGTATAATGGACCAGTCAATATAAAAAAAATACATGTCCGATTACTTGACAGATTCGGAGATGTAATAGATTTAAATAATATGGATTATAGTTTTACCTTAGAATTAGAAATTCTTTATGATCGTAATCAAATAAGAGTTGCTAATTAAATATATAAAGCTCTATGGACTTCCGAAGTAAGACTGTCTTCCTTTTTCAAAAGCTTTTTCAAATCAGATTCCACAACTGTATAAGGAAAAGTAACATCCATTTTATTTTTCTCGTCAAATATAATTGAATCTTTACTCATTAGACGATATAGATTTAGTTTGGTATATATAATCTCCAAACATCGTTTTAAGTTACGGACGCCCTTTTCTTGCATGGTGTAATCTGTAATAATTTTACCTAATACTGCGTCATTTATAAGAATTTCTTCCTCTTTGAATTTCACTTGTTCTCTTATTTTTGGCAACAAGTAATTTTTCGCAATTTCAGTTTTTTCCTTATCATTATACCCTTCTGTTTGAATTCTATACATGCGATCTTTCAGAATTGGATTCACTCTAGACTCATCATTGTAACTGAAAATAAATAAACATTTGCTGAGATCAAAATGAATTTCTGAAAAATATTTATCATGAAATTCGGAATTTTGACTTGTGTCGGTAAGATGGGTCAAAATACCATTAATTTCATCTCCTTTTGGTGTATCGCTAATTTTATCCAATTCATCAAAATATATAATCGGATTCATTGATGTACATTGAGTCAAAATTTCAACCACTTTACCCCATGTACTCCCTTCATAAGTATATCCATGTCCTTCTAAGAAACTACTATCTGTAGCACCGCCTAATGCAATGAAAGCAAAGTCTCTATTTAATATTTTACTAATACCTTCTTTAACAAGTGTAGTTTTTCCTGTACCTGGAGGTCCTTTGATAGCTATTGCAGTTCCTACAGCACTTGGATTTGTAATCCATTGTCCAATCAGTTGCATAATTTGCATTTTTGCATCATCAAGTCCATAAACAGTTTCATCTAGTGTTTTTTTTGCGTTAGTCATATAGGTATTGCACTTTTCAATACCATCATCAATAGTAAGAGGAAGAGACTTAATTTTTCCAAAAGGGATTCGCATAAAAGTATCAACCCAGTTTTTCATTTTATAATATTCACCTCCGCCGGGGTCCATATTTCGTAGCATATTAATTTTTTTAAATGCGGATGCTTTATAAGAGGTAGGGATATCACATTCCAACAGTTTTATTCTATAAGGTTTATCAACTCTCATTTCTGATTGAATTTCTTCCACTTGAGAAAGAATAGTTTGTTGTTCAGAAACATCAAGTTTTTGGAAAAATTTAAAATCATTCATGTTATTTTTTTCTTTAAGACTTTTTTTGAATTTACCAAGATTTTTCATTTTTTCTTTCTTTTGTACCTTGTTTTTGTTTTTATCAATTTCTTTTTTTTTTTCTTCTCCTATCTGCTTCAATTCCTTTAAAACTATACTATCTTGATGTTCGGGATTTTCAGCCATCGAGGAAGCCATATTGATAAATTTTTCAATTATCATTTCATCTTTTTTTGAATAATTTTTCTTTTTTGGTGCTTCTTCCTCTTCTTCTTCTTCTCCTTCTTCTTCTTCTTCTTCCTCTTCATCACTATCTGAATCATCATCTTCATCTTCATCTTCATCTTCATCTTCATCATAATTGGGATCCCCAATAGTGAAAACAATATTGAATTTTTGATTCGTAACTTCATCTTCCTCGTCTTCCTCCTCTTCTTCTTCATCATCATCATCATCCGAATCTATTTTTTTTTTATTTTTATTAACTATTGTTTCCTTTTTGTCCTTTATTTTTTTTTTAGAAGATGGTGTAGCAGGTTTAGAACGGGGAGATTTTTTATTTTGCTCAATTTTATTTTTGAGATATTTGGAAGGAAAAAGTTTATTTAAAAATTTTCGATATTCGTTTGAATCCATAGTCTCATCATCTCCAGTCTCATAATCCGAATCACTATCACTATCTGATTCAACGGCTTTATTCTTACAGTATTTATCGATCTTCATAATCTATTATAATAAATTAATATTTAAGTTAAATTTTATTTCAATTTTATGATTTTTGATAAAATATATTTTATAAAATTGATTTAATGATAAACAAATATTTATATTTTATATACCAGTATGTTACAACAGACCAAAATTTTGCCATCTAAAATTATAGGGATTCAGTTTAGTATTTTATCAAGTGATGAAATCATTAAAAATTCAGTTGCTGAAATCACTAACCGAGATACATATATTAATAATAAGCCTGTAATTGGGGGTTTATTTGATCCTCGTATGGGCGTTTTAGAAGCAGGTTTAGTTTGTCCAACCGATGGATTAGATTATATGCAAACTCCTGGTTATTTTGGACACATTTCACTTGCTAAACCAGTATTTTACATTCAATATTTAAATACAGTTTCCAAAGTTTTGCGTTGTGTTTGTTTTAAATGTAGCAAACTTTTAATTTCAAAAGAAAAATATAAACAAACAATTTCTTCATTGCATAATGAAGCCAAATGGAACAAAGTATTTCAATTAGCTAGCGGGGTGTCAAGGTGTGGTGAAGACACAGAGGATGGTTGTGGTTGCAAACAACCAAAAATAACTAAAGAAGGTTTATCGTCTTTGATGGCTGTTTGGCTTTCTTCCGATGGAAACAATGCGGACGAGCCTGAAAAAATGATTGTAAAATTAACTCCAGAATTGGTTTTGAAAATATTGCGCAGAATCTCAGATGAAGATGTTTCTTTCATGGGATTTAGTCCAGCTTTTTCAAGACCTGATTGGATGATTTGTCAAACATTTGCCGTTCCTCCTCCTTCTGTTAGGCCATCTGTTAAACACGATGCCCAACAACGCAGTGAAGATGATATTACTCATATTATTGTAAATATCATTAAAGCTAACAATACTTTAAAAGAAAAATTAGAACAAAATGCACCTCAAAATGTGATTGATGATTGGGCTACTGTTCTACAATATTATATTGCTACATTAGTTGATAATAAAATCCCTGGAGTTGCTTCTGTTTCTCAGCGCTCTGGTAGGCCTTTAAAGTCGATTAAGGAGCGTTTGAATGGTAAGGGTGGAAGGGTGAGAGGTAACTTGATGGGGAAGCGTGTAGATTATAGTGCTCGTTCAGTTATCACCCCAGATCCTAACCTTTCGATTAGAGAATTAGGTGTTCCTCTAAAAATTGCTAAAAATATTACCAAGCCTGTTTTTGTGAATCAAAAAAATAAAAATTTCTTACTAAAATTAGTTAAAAATGGTCCCGATGTTTATCCCGGTGCTAAAATATTAGAAAAAAAGAATGGCGACAATATTTCTCTTCGTTATGTAGATCGTGATTCGATAGTTCTTGAAGATGGGGATACAGTTCATCGTCATATGATGGATGGAGATGGTGTTTTATTTAATAGGCAGCCCACCCTTCATAGAATGAGTATGATGTGTCATATTGCAAAAGTTATGTCTAAGGCTGATACCTTTCGAATGAATGTTGCTGATACCAAACCATATAATGCGGATTTTGATGGTGATGAAATGAATTTACATATGCCTCAAGATGTCGAATCTGAAATGGAATTGACAAATCTTGCAGCAGTTCCTTATCAAATAATTAGTCCTGGTTCGAATAGTTCAATTGTCGGAATTTTCCAAGATTCTTTACTGGGTTCCTACCGATTTACAAGAGAAAATATTAATTTTACACCTAGAAATGCGATGAATCTTCTGATGTATTTTGATAAAGTGAATCCATCTTCTCTTAATAAATCGTCGGTATCCAGTTTTGATATTCTTAGTCAAATAATGCCCCCTCTTTCCCTTAAGATTCCAAATAAACAATTTATAGGAAGTGGTGAATCTTTTCATAATTCCAACAATGTGGTTGAGGTTCAAAATGGACAATTTATAAGAGGTCAATTAGATAAAGGTGCGTTGGGAGGTACATCAACAGGATTTTTACAACGCATTTGTAATGATTTTGGTAATATGGAGTCTTCTAATTTTATCGACAATTTACAAAACATTATTAATGAATTTATGACGCAAAGTGGATACAGTGTTGGAATTAGTGATTTGATTGCGGATAATAAAACAAAGGAAACTATTTCTGAAGTCATTTATGAAAAGAAAAAAGATGTCAATGATCTTATTAATCAAACTCATATTGGAGTATTTGAAAGTATGACTGGAAGATCAAATGAAGAAGAATTTGAATTTCAAGTAAATAATATATTAGGCGATGCAGCAGCCCAAGCAGGAAAATTAGGGCGTAAAAGTCTTTCAAAGGAAAATCGTTTTGTCATCATGGTAAATGCAGGATCCAAAGGTTCAGAATTGAATATTTCTCAAATGATTAGTTGTTTAGGACAACAAACAGTAGAAGGAAAACGAATTCCTTATGGATTTGACAATAGAACATTACCTCATTTTTATAAATATGACGACAGCCCTGTTGCGCGTGGATTTGTTGAAAGTAGTTTTATCGGGGGTCTTACTCCAGAAGAAGTGTTCTTCCATGCAATGGGTGGTCGCACAGGATTGATTGATACTGCTGTTAAAACTTCTCAAACTGGTTATATTCAACGAAGACTTATTAAAGGAATGGAAGATCTAAAAGTAGAATACGATATGACTGTTCGAAACAATAAAGGTAAAATCGTCCAGTTTCACTATGGAGATGATGGATTTGAGACTACAAAGGTAGAGAAACAAAAAGTGAAATTAGTTTATATGTCACTTGACGAAATTTATGGTTATTTTAGCTTTCCTGTATCTGGTAAAGCCGAAAAAATAGTCGTAAATGCATTTACCAAATCAACAGGAACTCGTATTAAAAAACAAGTTGAAAAGATGAATAAAAAAATTCAAGAAACTCTGAAATTTATGATTGAACAACGACATACCATAATGGAAGATGTCTTTAAAATGAAAAATAATGATGATGTTTTTATTCCAGTTGCATTTTCATTTGTTATTCAAAACATTATGGGACAACATAATATTCAATCTAATTCCTTATCCGATATAACACCTCTTGAGGCATATGAGTTAATCGATAACACTTATGAATCACTTGAACAACTCTATTATCTAAAACCAAATTTATTATTCAAAACTTTATATTATTATCATCTCAATCCCTGTCACCTTTTGTGTAATTTTCGGTTTAATAGAAAAAGCTTGCTTATTTTATTAGAAAATATAGTTTATCTTTATAAAAAAGCATTTGTGGCCCCAGGAGAAATGGTGGGAATGATTGCGGCTCAATCTATTGGAGAACCTACAACTCAAATGACACTAAATACATTCCATTTTGCAGGTGTAGCCTCTAAATCAAATGTAACTCGTGGTGTCCCCAGGGTAGAAGAAATTTTATCTTTGAGTGAAAACCCTAAACAACCATCTCTTACCATTTACTTACATAAAGAAGACGAAATCGAAAGACAAAAGGCACAAACAATAATGAATATGGTTGAATTAACGGTTTTGAAGGAGGTAGTAAAGAATGTTCAAATTTGTTTTGATCCTGATGATTTAAATACAATGATTAAGGAGGATGAGAGTTTTATCAGACAGTATAAAGAATTTGAAGCATTAATGGATGAATGTGGATCGAATGAAAATGATGGTAATACAGAAAAATCAAAATGGGTTATTAGAATGGAAATAGATGAAGAAATATTACTAGAAAAAAATATTACAATGGAAGATGTTCATTTCGCTTTGAAAAATAGTTACAAGGAGGAATTATCTTGTATTTATACAGACTACAACTCAGATAAACTCATTTTTAGAATTCGTCTTCATAAAGTCATTCAAAACAAGAAAAAATTCCAAAAAGAAACAGTTCTCGATCAGTCGGATGAAATTTATATGTTAAAGAACTTTCAAGATACTTTACTTAATAATATATCATTACGAGGTGTTAAAAACATTAATAAAGTCGTTCTCCGTAAAGATCCTAATACCGTTACCTATAAAGATGGAAATTTTGTAAAGCAAGACATTTGGGTATTAGATACAGTCGGTAATAATTTAGCTGATGTCTTAGCTCTGGATTATATTGATTCTACAAGGACCATTAGTAATAATATTCAAGAAATGAAAAATGTATTGGGAATAGAAGCTGCAAGGCAAAGTATTTATAACGAATTTGAAGAGGTGCTATCTGATGGTTCCTATATTAATGAACATCATCTTCAATTGTTGTGTGATCGAATGACTTATTCGGCAAAAATGATTTCTATATTTAGACATGGAATTAATGGAGATGACATTGGACCAATAGCCAAAGCTTCATTCGAAGAAACACCAGAAATGTTTTTGAAAGCCGCAAAACACTCAGAGTGCGATCAAATGAGAGGCGTGTCTGCAAATATAATGTGTGGGCAACTTGGTTATTTTGGAACAGGCGCGTTTCAAACCTATCTTGATATTAATGAAATTCGAAACTTGTCACAAGAAGTTAGTATCCCTGATAAAGATGAAACTAATTTGGAAATATTAATGTCCGAGGTTAAAAATCCTAATGACCCTTGCTCTTCTCAAAAGACTGAAATACAAAATAATGCAATCCATATTAAAAAGGAAGATCTAGGGAAAAATGATTTTGTAATTGATTTTTAAAGGATTTAAATAAATAAATGTAAAGAATTGTAACATGACTATTTATTTTTTTTTTAATGAAAATTTTTCACAAAATATACATAATTTTGGACATAATCAAAGAGATTATTTGATGAATGGGTTTGTTGCTTCATTTAAACATAATGATAAATTAACCAAATTTGAAATACTAAAGTCTTCTTTAGATAATAATTTCTTATCCACTTGCCAAAAAGATGTTATGATGAATTATTTTTCAAAAACACAGAGAATTTTATATTCTTTCCGTAGATTATTAACATCTTATAAGCAAAAGAAATATAAAATTTTTAACAACAACTATGATTTATATTTAAATCCATTACAGCCAAGGACTACTATTGAATTGATTGAAAGAAAGATTATATATAAATTTCATATATCAGATTTATTGCGGATTATCCATAATGATTTAACCTATTCTGAAGGTCTTTTTAATAATCCTAAAAATTCATGTAATCCTTTTAATAATTTGCCTTTTTCAAAATTTAATTATTATAATATTTATTTATTCTTACGGGATAAAAGCATGACAATCCCTATTTTATTTAAATTTTACTTAGAAAGTGGTTTTAATATTAAATTATTTCATACCAATGCTCAACCTCTTCTTAAAGAAGAATCGATTAAAACTTTCGTTTCTCGTGCTGAGGATGAAGATGAGCTTTATGAAGTAATTATGGAAATGTTATATGAATATGATAGATATTTACCTAATATAATGATAGATCGTTCATTTTCTGAAAAAACCGTTATAGAAACTTTTAAACACCTAATTCCCACATACTTTACCTCTAAGTATAGCTGTTATCCAATAAAAAAAAGGGAAGCTCGTAAAAATATAATTGTGTTTTGGAAAAAGTTTAATAAAAATAATCCTTATTTTGGGAGGAAAATTTTCTCAACAACCAAACAAACAAAGTTCAATTTTTCTAATGATCCTTCTAATCTAAATATATCTTTTGGAAATAGTAACAGATTACCTTTTATTTTTGGGGAAAACATAAATGATTCAAGTATTGAAACTAAAGAGGATGGAGAAATAGAAGAAGAATTTTCTTTTAATTTATCTGTAAATACATCAGATGCTGTTAATCAAAATGATATTAGTAATATTTTAAATTCTCCTGTAACTCCCGCTTCATTTTTATTTTATCCAGTTGAAAATACATTTTATGATGGCTACCAAGATAATGACGATCTTAATTATACAGGATCAGATTCTGATTCAATATCAGTTTGCACTGAAGATGAATAAAATAAAATTGATTTATAAATATAAGTTTTTTATAAATCAAATACAAGATGCAAAGGAAAATCACACAAAAGTCAAAAGATGTAAAAGAAACATCAAAATATCAAGAATATACAAAATCAGAAGAAAAAATACCCAGACGACCACTAAGCCCCACAGCTTATCCAGAAAAAAAAGGTAATTAAATATTTGGTTTATTTTCAAAAAAATCTACGGGGTCAGAGTAGATTGTTTTTTTTTCGTTTATTTTTTCAATTAAATCCTCTGGAAATAATATATTATTTTCTCTCAAAAACAATTTATACGAGTTTCCTATATTTACATGTTCTATAAATACATACTTTTCCCCATGTTTTACTTTTTTAATCTGGAATTCATTTTTTAATTTATTGAATTTAAATAATAACAATGGGATTTTATAAAAAATACATAAAAACCAAATGTCTAATTCGTTCAAAATATAAAAATCGCTTATTATTTGTTTTTGAATTTCAATTATTGATTTTGAATAATATTTTTCAATATTTTTGTTATATTCTTCATACATTTTTAATAGTTTTTCTTTGATTTCAGAAATTGAAACATTTGGAATATCCAAATATTTTTGAATAATAAATTGCATTAGAGAATAAGAACACAAAGAATTGTAAGTGTATATATGTTCTCTTGTTTGATCAGGAAATATATTTTTAAATACACCACTTACGGTTTTATTCTTTACTACAATACATTTTTCAATAAATGAAGAATAAGGTAAGCTTTTATATGGTTCTGCTGTATCATATGTAGTTTTTAAATTTCCTTGTAATTTTGGTTGAGAATCAATGTATTCAAAATATTCCTTAGTTAAAATATTTTGGTCCATTATTATTTCATCATCTCTTAGTTTGTAATTAATTTTGGAAAAAGAGAGAAACACATTTGGTTCAAATATATATGATTGTATCCTACTAAATCTAATCAATTCATCCGCTAATCTTCCGTAATAAATTTCTTTATTTGACTTACCATTAAACAAATTAGTGTCCGGAATTAACAAAATACAATTATCATTTTCTTTACTTTTCATACAAAATGGTTTCTTGCAATCAAAATAACATGTTTGAACAGCTTGAAGGCTTTCTAGTAATTCATCATCAAAAGGAACAAATTCAACATAACTATTTAAAATTTCCATTAACATTATAATTATTTTTTGCAACTTATCAAAATATAAAATGGATGAATTATTGATAATTTTTAATATATCTTCCTTTTGGGATATATAACTATACTGATTTAATAAAATCCTCATCGTATTACGGAAACTTGTAAAGAAATTTTTTTCCAAATAAATATTCTGTATTAGTTTTTTTCTTTCAGTATCTTTATTTTTTCCAAGTATTGACTTTACATCGGAAAGGATATAATTTCCTTTATGAAGAACTAATAGTCCATCATTTACATTTTCCTCTGGTTTATTTATCCCTATAAATTGATTAGTTTCTGTTAATAAGCCTATAGTTAATCCGTCTTCTTCTACCTTGCCAACTGGAGAACATAAAATATTCTTATTTTTCTTTTTGATCATTTTTAAAAATTGAATGGTTTCGCTATATGAATTCCATAAATCAATTTCATCTAAAAATTTTGTTGGCATGTCTTCATCTATTACATTACTTGGAAAACAAGGTAGATACCCTTTTTGATTATTAATTTCACAAATTATCCCTACAACCTTAATATCATAATTTAAAACATATTTTAATATTGATGCTTTAATTTTTCTCACTTCATTTGTTAATACAAATAAATTGTGGTTTTCTTTATATTTGTAAATAGTAGGAGAAATACTGGGAAAAGGAATACAATAACTTTGAAAATAGGTAAAAAGTCTTGTTAGTGTAGATTTAATCTCAGGATTTGCATTACTTCGAATATTAAATAATTTTGTAATTTTAATTTTTTTTTCGTTCTTTTTACTTGATTTATCATAATAAGAAACTATAGGTTCAAAGTATTCATTTTTTTTAATTAAAATATAACAACCTTTTCTATCCCAGTGATTATCATTTTTAAACATATTGGAATAATAATTGGTAGGACAAATTAATTCTACATTGTTGGTATTATCTTGAGTACTAATTTCTAAGATAACTAAGTTTATTGGTTTTTGTTCAAATAAAGGAGATTTATTATTACATACAAAGTCCCATAAATATGTATAATCAATTATTGAATTTGGGTCTCTTATAAACGATTGGAAATTTTCGTATGATCGAATAACTTGTTTTAATAATAACTTGTTTTTTGTTTTTTTGAATAATTTTGTATTTTCATATTTTTCCAAATTGACCTTTTGATCGGTGTTTGAAAATATTTGAATTAAATCTCCATTTTGTAAAGTAACATATAGGTCTAAGGTTATTAGATCTCCTATTTTTTCTCTCATTTGAGATATAGATAATGTTTCACCACTATAATCTCCATATAAATCGCTTATACATCCCAAAAATGATTGTTTGTTACTAATCTCAACTCCTTTTCTAATTTCGCATGTTATTTCAGGTTTAATATCATTCTTATTTTTTGTTTTTTTACATTCATTACTATCTAACTGGAAAAATTGTTGAATTGGTATTGGTAAAAACCCATATTTTCCTTTTTGAATTGGAAATTTATCAGGCCCTTTTATATATTCGTCCAAATCTTCTTCTTTTTGGTTATCTTTATTTTCTACATCTGGATTTAAACATTCTTTTCTTCTTTTCAGTTGTTCTGGAGAATCCCAAGATTTGAAACAACAAGGCATACATTTGTTATCTGGATGATTTTTACCTGTTATAAATCCAGGATAATGTTGTATATATTTTCCATTTCCATCTTTATGTTCGCTATCTGCCGAAAATTCATATATAAATTTTCCTTTGGGAACCTTTTTCGCATCATTTGGAATTATTGCTTCCTTTCCTCCACATTCCCCTCTATCCACATCCTCCTGTGATAAGCTTGTGTTATTTTTTAAACACCAGTACCTTGGACATATATACCAGAATTGTTTATTTTTGGAAGAACCATAATGTATTGCTTCATCGTAAGAATTTGGATATTTTTTATCAATGTTTTCTTTTTCTTCATTAGTAAGTAAAACAGGTTGCCTTCTTACATTGGATGGACACATTCTTGAATAAGCATTATAATTTCCTTGTTTTTTTTTCAAAAATAAGACGGGATCCTTGCTATACATTTTATTAAAAAAATAATTTGGATTTGTAAGAGGCATATTTTCTATCCTTTCTTCCATAATTTCATTTCCTCCAATTTGTTCCGATTCCTCTTCATCTTCTTCTTCTTCTTCCATTTCTTCAATATCAAATATATCATCCATAAATTCTAATTCATCGTCTTCTATTTCCTCTACTTCAATATCTACTATTTTATTTTCATCTGTTTTCAATTCTTTCTTGCATAAATTTGTAATATGTTCATTTTCAATTAACTGTTGTCCCAATAATAAAATAGCTTTCATGTAAATGGAAATTGAAGGAATATATTGAATATTATTAATTTTATTTATTTCAAAAGTAATATTGTTAGAAAAAGAGTCAAGTTTTATAAAAGAGGGAAAACCAGGACTATCTTTAACCCTTAATTGTCGATTTTCATATAATTGGGCTTCCAGGTTTAACTCTCTGATTATTTGTGTAAATGCTTCTTGAGCTTCAGTCTTTGTCATATTAAAATTTTCTTGGATATAATATATAATTGTTTCGCCGGTATAATTTTCATTTAATAGATCTACAATATAGGAATTTATAGCATTCATTTCATTATAATTACTTACTTTTTTATACCTCATAACATATCCTGTTTTTGGATTATTGGCAATTATATTTACAATTTGTGATATACATCCAATATTTTTATTTAATCTTAGTGCCTTTTCGAGGGAAACTGTTAATATGTAATTAGCATTTAATATTTCTACATTATTATCATATAAACTTGAAAATATTTGTAGATTATATCCACTTTCACTAATAAATTGTTTAATAATGGTTAAAACAGGATTGGCATATGTTATAAATAAATCTTCAATTTGTTTTATGGTATAAATATTATTCGCTTGAAAACTAATTTCTATTATTCCTTTATTGGAAATTTCACATAAAATGGGAATTTTTTTTTCTTCTAATTTTCCAATACAAATTACCGAAATATTTTTACCACTTGTCATTATTTTTAAATACTTTACATAACTAGCTCTATTTATATAAGGAACCTTTTCTCCCTTATTCGTAATTTCTTTACTGAATAATTTACATAATTTCTCCTTTTTAACCCCTTCATTAAGCCTAATAATGGGAAATTGTTCAGAAGTATTTATTAATTTGAATAATACTTCAATTGGAAGATTAATCTTTGTAGGTTGATTTATTTTTATCTTTATTTCAGAGATTCCCTCGCCATCAGGTTGTATTTTTAATCGAGTATCAAATTTATTAAATGAATACATTAAATCAATACTTTGAATTTTTTGAACAAATGCTTTCGAAATTAAAGAATTACTTTCTTTAACAAGAGAAGGAAGATTTTTTTCAAACGATGTTAAAGATTCAATTTCCTTTTTGAAAATAAAAGGATAATAAATTTCAATACATTCTTTGACCTCATCTATTAAAGGTAGAATGTCTCGGGCCAATATTAAATTAATTTCCCCATTAAGTAAATGACCATTATTAAACAATAAATCCTTTTGCATAGTTGATATTTCATTTTTATCGATTTTCCATATTTGATTTTTGTATGGATTCGCTGTAAATTTATAAGGATTTTTATTAAATTTTTGTCCAATTGGTTTTTTTATTTTTGATATTGATTTAATAAATCCTAGATCATGAAGTTGAAATACTTCTTTTTTTCCTTCAAATTTTTGGCCTAAATTTGTTAAAAAGGAATTTAAAATAGGATTTGTTAATTCTTCTCTCAAATTATTAGTAAGTTCGTTAAATAATGTAGGTAAATCTTTTTTATAGGAAAATGTTCCAAAGATATATATTTCCTCATATGAAATTTCTTTATTAAAGGCTATAATAATTTTTTTTTTAATTTCCTCAATAGTATCATCATTATGTATTTGATAATCCACAAATTCAATTGGTTTATTTTTAATTTTTTCATATTCCTCTTCATTCCAAAATTGTAATAATTCCTCAGATAATGGATTTTTATTTAATAACTCCCTATAGTGTTCTTTTTGTCCTGAAAAAATGATAATCTTTTCAATTGTATCATTTTTTATGTAATTTAATTTCATATTTATATATAAAGATTGTATAATAAATCTATTCATGTTATCCCTAATTGTTGCTCATGATTTAAATTATGGAATTGGAAAAAATAATCTACTTCCTTGGAAACTAAAAAAAGATTTACAGTTTTTCTCTAAAATGACCAAAAACTCAATTGTAATCATGGGAAAAAACACCTATTTAAGTATTGGAAAACCTTTAAAAAATAGAACCAATATTGTATTATCTTCAACATTGAAAGACGATAATATAACTATTTTTTCTGATTTCAATGATTTATTATTATTTATATCAAAATCTGAATTACCTGTTTGGGTAATTGGAGGTACGCAGATATATAAACAATTTTTAAGTATTCCATATTTAGTAGATCAAATTCATATTAGTTTAATTCATTCTACTTTTGATTGTGATACCTATTTTCCCAAACTTCCCAACAATTTTAAAAGGAAAAATCATTCATTTTCATATGAGGAAGATGATCTAACAATTACAAATTTAATTTATACATCAAAATAAGGATTATCAGTAATTTTCATTCCACAATATTGTTTTGGACTATTTTTATAATCCACAGGTTGATAGAGTCCAAATTCATCGGCCTTTTGAAGTAAAAACTTAAAATTCCTCCAATATTGAGGTGTATGCCCTATTTCTTCAGTAGCAATATGAGATAATTCATGTAATGCTACAAACATAAGTGTGTTTTCATCTATTAGTTGTGTTCCATTCTTAAATTTATTTAAACAAAATGCCAATTTTTCCCCTTTATTTTCACTATAAGCAGTATGCATACTAGTAGGTAGTGTTTCTTGCATTTTTTTTGGATTAAAATTTTCTGTTAAACGCTTAGTAATTGGGTGTTCTTGATATTTATTTTTCATTTTAGAAACCAATTGTGAGCATTTAGTGCTTGTATGTGCTAATAAATTTGCTGCCTTATTTACTTGTTGGCGATCACGAACACAATATGTTTTTCCATTTACTTCAGAAATTACACATTTTAATTGAAAAACATCTGATTCTTCATAAATTTTTAAGGCAATGTATCCAATAATGATAACTAATAAAACCTTTAAAATATTATTCATTTTAATATAAATTTATATTATTTATATTAAATTTCAAAATTTATTGATATCCTTGACCAATCTCAAGAGGGACTCGTGTCAAATCGGGCTCTATTGTAGTATTCAACCAAGGTCCAACATTCAATTGAGGATTTGGGGGCTCAGATCGAAGTTGTAAATTGGCATTACGGAGTGTTTGATTTACACGGTCAATTCCTAAATGATAACCAGCCTTTAAAAGATTGACATTTTCCAAGTTTCCTTGACCAGTAGGATTTAAACGGGCCCATTCGTTATTAACATCCTTAGGTAAAAGAGAAGCGGGATCCTCTTCAAATTGACGAGGAGCACTGACACATGGAGGGTCAATAGGGCTTACTGAGTTACCTTTAACATGGGCAAATTCTTTCATTTGACCAAAATCGGAGGGAGCAGGTTGGACAGGAGGAGTGGCCATACCAGCTCTAATTTCTTCTTGATTATCCTTGTTAGCATAATCTTTGTAATGCATTTCTTCTTCATTGTCGTAATATTGACCACTCATTCCATCTACCATTTTGTTTCTGGACATTGAATATTGTCCAACGATAACTGCTAAAACTAAAAGACCAACTAAAAATAATATACGATTGACGGTCATCATTTTAGTAACTTCTTTGAGAAACTTCATCTATATAAAAATAAATATAAAATATTTTTGATATTTTATGCTAAACTGTAGTTTGGCTGACTTTCCTCTAAATATAAATCTAACTCATCGTCACTATCATCTTCCAATTCATCCAACATATAGGTATTTTTAATTTTTTTAGCTTCTAAATAAGCTCTAATGGTTTGCTTTTTAGACTCTTTAGCCTTAATTCTTGCTTGTTTCCAAATTTCATAATATACCTCATTCCGATTTTTCAATTGAATTGATTCATCCTCATTCAATTCATCTAAACTTATATTGATTTCTTCTAAAGTTTCAGGGTTTTTTTCAACTTCTTCTTTTTTATTATTGACCTCTTCTTCTATTTCATTTTCATTGGCTTCAACAATGATGTCTGTATTTTCATCATCTTTTGTTACACTTTCCTCTACATCTAATACTACATTCTCATTATTTTCTTCTTTTACTACTTCTTTTACAACTTCTTGAGAAAAGGTTTGATTTTTTATATTTTTTTGAATAAGGCAACTTTGATTGGTTTCTGGTTCCTTGAAAACCATTAACTGCTTCAAATTTATATCGAGTGAAAAACTCCTTGAGGAGAATGTAACTCCTTTTATTTCTAGTAATGGAATAACCTGAACCTTTTCGCTATCAATACTACTTGGGTCCACAGGATTTTCATCTTCATCATAACATTGTAAGTTTGTCATTCCAGTCCTAATATCAGAATTAATATTTACTCTTAGCAAATAACATCTTCCAGATTTGTAAGTTCGGATTGGATGAGTAAATGCGTTTTCAATATCGGTCAAATCCATTTCATTATGAAACCAATCAGATCTTTTCTCAAATATGAGAGATTGTAATTTTTCAACTACATTTTCAAACCATTCTAGCATTTCTTGATTGTCAGCAGTGAACATTAAATCACAATAACACTTTTTTCCGTTTTTAATGATACCTTGTTTGGTGACACATACAGGTGCTTGTAAAAATAAGGGTTGGGACTTATGAGCTAATTTGGTAAAATAACTATTCCCTTGAGAATTTACAGGATGTCCTAAAGATAATTGATCTAAGTTTAATTCTTGTTCTGGGCGCAATATATTATCCATTAAAATTTTAATAGAAAATTAACAAAAGAACTACACGCATTATTTTTATAATTTTAATCATATTGTATTTTAATAATGAAAAATCAATTTATATCAGAATGTATTGATTTAATGAAAAAAGAAGAAATCAAAGATGAACTTCGTAATTTTATAAGACCGCTTCTTGACGCCTTAATTCAAGATATTTATCCTTATATTTATATCTCCATATTACTTGTTTTTGTTAGTTTTTTTTTAATTTTAGCAATATTTTATTTATTACTTCGTTCTAAAAAATTCTCATATTAATTTTTATTCTCTTCATAATCTATAATGCATTCCAAAACTGCTAAAATGTACCGAAAAAAACAAAGAGGAGGCTATGATAATGTAAATCAACCCTTTTATCCTCAAAACTATAAAACCGCACCTATTTTGTACAAAGCAGGTAAAAGAAAAACCCGTTCAAAAAAAGCTGGAAGAGTATTAGTTGGTAATGGTAAGAGAAAGACACGCTCTAAAAAAGCAGGTTCTGTACTAGGCAATTTAGCAGTTCCAGCTTCTTTATTTTTAGCTAATCGCTATTATAAAAAAAGAACAAATAAAGCTCTTTTCTCAAAAAAAAAATAATTAAATTATTTATATGAGTTTTGAAGAAAATATTAAAAAATGGGTTTTAATAGATAACCAAATAAAAATTTTAAATGAGAAGGTTAGAAGCCTTAGGTCTAATAGAGATAATGTAAATGATTCAATACAAGAATATGTTAAAAGTCAAGAATTAAGAGAAGCATCGGTTCAGATTTCGGATGGAACCTTAAAATTTGTGGAATCAAAAAGTATTCAACCTATATCATTACAATTTGTTAAAATGTGTCTAAGTGAAATAATAAATGATAACGAGCAAGTAGAAAAAATTATGACTTATATTAAACAAAAACGAAATTATAAGACTAGTGCTGAGATAAAACGAGTTTATTCTCATTAAATTTTCTAACTAAACTATAATAATGGATATTGAAAAGGTTTCGGATATTATTTCTTCTCTTTCTGTTCCAAATGGTCTCCAATATAAAGAATGGGTATCAAACTCAATATTTACTGATGAGGAGGATAAAGGATGTGTTGAAGAGAATTTATATGATAGATTATTAAAATTATTAGAACCATCTGGCTCATCTAAAAAACAATCCAATAAAAAACAAACCAAGAAAAAACACAATAAATCTAAAAGAAAAACCAGAAAATTGAATTAAATGTATCTTTCTAATTTTAGGTAAATAGAAATATGCATTACGAATGTAAATTGCTCGATTTTAAAGTACAAGATATTCTTACAACAGATGAAGAAGAGGAAAACAAAATTAAAGAATTTACAATACAAATGTTTGGTATTAATGAAAAGGGAGAATCTTTTATGATTCAAATTCCAGATTATCATCCACACTTTTACATAAAAGTAGGCACTCATTGGACTGAAGCTATTAAAATGGAATTTGTTTATGTATTAAATTCTCAATTAAATGAGAAATTCGAATCTATTATTGAATGTAAATTAATTAAGAAAAAAAAACTTTATGGATTTGATGGGGAAAAAGAACATAATTTTGTGTTTGTATCTTTTGCTAACATTCGAAGTTTTAACAAAATAAAAAGTCTATTTTATACTCCTTACAGAGATGGAGAAAGAAAATTATTGGAAAACGGTTATAAGTTTGCAAACACAAATTGTATGTTATATGAATCAGAAATACCACCGTTGCTTCGTTTCTTTCACGAGAAGGAAATTAATCCGGCAGGATGGATTAAGATTGATAATGTTACAAAAATGGCTCAAAAAATTTCAACTTGTACCTATGAATTTATAGTATCTAAAAAAAATATTGAAGCTTTAAATGAAAAAAATACCAGTGTTCCTTATAAAATTTGTAGTTTTGATATAGAGGCCAGTAGTAGTCATGGTGACTTCCCTATTCCCAAAAAAACCTATAAATATCTAGCAAATAATATTTTTGAAAAAATCGAAAAACATCAAGAATCATTAGAAGATTATTTAAAAGAATCAATTTTGTCTGCTTTTGGATTTAAAACTCTTTCTCATATTAAATGTGTTTATACCAAAACTAAATTTGATGAAAATCATATTAACACATGTATTGAAAATATAATGAATTATAAAATTAATAGTTACGATGATGTAAAGGAAGAAGAGGTAGATACATTATTTAGTTATATGAAATCACTTAGAAGTTATGAAGATGATGAAGAGGAATATGAATTTAAATCAACGAAAAAAAAAAGAAAATCAAATATCATTTCTATATTGGAAAATACAAAAATTGAGAAGTCTGAAAAGATTGAAATGTTAGATAAAATTTTAACTTTGAAACTTCCGTCATTAGAAGGAGATAAAGTAACCTTTATTGGATCAACATTTTTAAATTATGGAGAAAAGAAACCATATTTGAATCATTGTATCGTTTTAAATTCTTGTGAGCCAATTGAAAACGGAGAAAACTCTGAGATAGAAACATACGACACTGAAAAAAAGGTTCTGTGTGCATGGACAAAATTAATCAGAAAAGAAAATCCTGATATTATTATTGGATATAACATTTTTGGTTTTGATTATCAATTCATGTTTATTAGGTCAAAAGAAAATTATTGTACAGATGAATTTTTACAACTTTCAAGAATAAAAAATCAAGTATGTGCTGAATATGATAAGGAAGGAAGAGCAAAAATAAAAAATTCAAGTATTGTCATAGCAAGCGGACAACATGATTTAAATTTTATTGAAATGACAGGAAGGCTTCAAATTGATCTTTATAATTATTTTAGAAGAGATTTTAGTTTGACTTCTTATAAATTGGATTATGTATCCGGTTATTTTATTGGAGATAATATTAAAAAAATTGAAAATAAAAATGGACAATCAATTTGTTATAGTAAAAATTTACTTGGTTTGTATGTAGGATCATTTATTCATATTGAAGAAATTGGTCATTCTACAGAATATTATAAAAATGGAGATAAATTTAAAGTAATTGAGATGGGTAAAGATTACTTTATTCTAGATAATGAAGAATCACCAGATTTTTCAAAAGAAGTTAGATGGTGTCTAGCTAAAGATGATGTTACACCTCAAGATATTTTTAGATTAACCAAAGGAAGTGCAAAAGATAGATCTATTATTGCAAAATATTGTATTCAAGATTGTAACCTAGTACATGAACTTTTAAACAAGATAGATGTAGTAACAGGGTTTATCGAAATGTCAAATATATGTAGTGTTCCTATAAATTTCTTGATTATGAGAGGGCAAGGTATTAAACTTACTAGTTTCATTTCCAAAAAATGTAGAGAAAAAGAAACATTAATGCCTACAATTCAAAAAAAGGAATTTGATGATGGATATGAAGGTGCAATTGTATTAGATCCAAAATGTAATTTATACTTGGAGGATCCTGTAGCATGTGTTGATTATGGTTCTTTGTATCCTTCTTCAATGATTAGTGAAAACCTATGTCATTCAAGTAAAGTTTGGACAAAAGAGTATGATTTATTTGGGGAACTAATTGAAGAGTGTTGTGAAACGGGAAACATATATGATAATATGGAAAACTATAAATATGTGGATATAACATATGATACCTATTCTTATGTAAGAAAAACACCAACATCTGCAGCAGAAAAAATTAAAAAAGGATATAAAATTTGTAGATTTGCACAATATCCAGAAGGAAAAAGAGCAATCTTACCCTCAGTGTTGGAACAACTATTGAAATCGAGAAAAGAAACAAAAAAATTGATGGCAAAAGAAACAGATCCATTTATGAAAAATATATTGGATAAAAGGCAATTGTCAATTAAATTAACTGCTAATTCACTTTATGGTCAATGTGGAGCTAGAACAAGTTCATTTTATGAGAAAGATGTTGCTGCATCTACTACTGCAACTGGCCGTAAATTATTAACATATGGAAAAAGAATTATTGAAGAAGTATATGGTGATACTATATGTGAAACGAAAAAATTCGGTAAAGTAAGAACAAATGCTGAATATGTGTATGGTGACACAGATAGTGTATTCTTTACATTCAATTTAAAAGATCCTGAAACCAATCAACCGATTAAAGGAAAAAAAGCACTTGAAATAACTATTGATTTAGCGCAAGAAGCAGGAGAAATAGCAAGTAAATTTCTAAAACAACCACATGATTTAGAATATGAAAAAACATTTCTTCCATTTTGTTTATTATCTAAGAAAAGATATGTAGGTATGCTATATGAACTTGACCCTAATAAATGCAAAAGAAAAAGTATGGGAATTGTTTTAAAAAGAAGAGATAATGCACCAATAGTAAAAGATGTTTATGGAGGTATTATTGATATATTGATGAAAGAGCAAAATATTGAAAATGCATGTGAATTTCTTAAAAAAAGTTTGCAAGATATAGTGGATGAAAAATGTTCTATGGATAAATTAATTATTACAAAATCCTTGAGAGGTTCATATAAAAATCCAAATCAAATTGCCCATAAAGTATTGGCTGAAAGAATGGGAGAAAGAGATCCTGGAAATAAACCAAGCGTAGGAGATAGAATACCATTTGTATATATAATCAATCCAAATAAAAAGGCTTTACAAGGAGATAAGATTGAACATCCTGATTATGTGAAAAATAAAAAAATAAAAATTGATTATTCACACTATATTACAAATCAAATCATGAAACCTGTTCTACAAGTATTTTCATTAGTTTTGGAAAAAATGAAAGAGTTTAAAAAGAAACCTTTTAAATTGAGAAAATATAAAGAAGAAATACGATCTGCTATGGGAAATATTGAAGACCACGATAAAGCTTTAAAAAAATGTGAGCAAATTCGAAATAAATGGGTGCAAGGTATATTATTTGATGAATATATACGAATATGTACGCATAGTAAAAATCAAACGAAAAACATTCAATCATATTTTCAAGCAAAATAAAACTTAAATATAATTTACTATTTTTTTTTAATGAGTTTCCAAAGTAATGAAAATAAAGCAATGTTGTGGAAAATATTAATAGATTCAAAAGCTTTTCATGGATTAGAAGATAGTCAATTAGAGAAAGTTAAACAAGAATTTGAAAAGAACATCTCTTTTTTGCAAAAAAAAGACCTTGACCTTATTAATTTGAATAAACAAATGGTACAACGAATGATATCATTTTTAAAAGATTTGAAAAAAAATAAACATATGGTTTATTTGTCAGGAGATAGGAAACAAGCTAATATAGATGAACTAAATCAACGAACCAATGCGTTAAGGCAAGATTTTGAAAATACTATGAGTGTAAAAGCTCCTGAAACAATAAAATTTTCAGAATTAGATAGTGTTTATCAGCCCATTAAAAATATGGATGAAATTATTTCAAAAACTTTGGAAGAGAGAGAGATTCAAGATAAAATTGTCAGTAAATCGGATCAAAAAGAAGAAGCTGAGAAATGGATTGGAAATAATAAACAAAAATCTACGGATTCTTTATTACAAGAAATCCTAGAAAAACAAAATGAAATTTTAGCCATTTTAAAAAAATAAATATATAATATTAATATATAAATGGCTTTTTCAATTTGTCGCGGAAAAAGAGATAGTAACCCCAATAAATGCAAAAAACTTGCATCTTGTAAAGTTGCTCATGGTAAAAAAAGAACTTTCTGCCGTAAGAAAAATAATCGTTCAATGAAAAACAAAAAAACTGCTAAGAAGTCAATGGTAAATGAAGCTGCTCGTTTAAAAGGAGTTAGCAACAAAACCGAAAGAAAGCTTCAACGATTGAGAAAACAACTAATGTAAAAAAAATAATTAAAGTAAAAATAGTATAATTATTAATATGATTACTCTATTTTTCATTATCAACTCATTTATTTCATGTTTTGCATTTAGGCATTACACCTACCCTAAATTAATTACCAAAAGACATTTATCTACTAATCCTATTGACTTAATTCAGCAAGGAAATGTGGGAAAGGAATGGACCTACTTTGATTTATTAACTGAAGTAAAAAAAAATAATGTGGAAAGTGCAACTGTTCTCTCCAATTATAATTCTATTTTAACTATTGACAAATCTAATGTTTCTCCGGATAATGTTCATGTAATTAAAACTGTTCCCTCACTCACCGATCTTATCGTTGATCTTCTCTCAAAAAATAATATACATTTTAATGTGAGTACCTGGAAATTAGTTTCTCTTACAGATTTCATTCCCACGCCAGTATATTATGTATTAGGCTATGTTTTATTTATTTCTTTTTTAAATTTCATGATGAAAAAAAATGGAGTAAATAGTCCAATGAATCAATTTGGTAATTTTTTCAATAATTCTCCCTCTGAAGTTAATATCGAAGATATTGAAGAGACATTTGAAGATGTAGCAGGATGCGACGAAGCGAAATATGAATTAGAAGAAATAGTTGATTTTCTTAAGAATTCTGAAAAATATACTACTATGGGAGCTTCTGTACCAAAAGGACTATTGTTGGAAGGTCCTCCAGGTACCGGGAAAACTTTATTAGCAAGAGCAGTAGCAGGGGAGGCAAAGGTAAAATTTTTATATGCAAGTGGTTCCCAATTTATAGAAATGTTTGTAGGTGTTGGAGCATCAAGGGTAAGAAAATTATTTGAAACAGCACGCGAAAATAAACCTTGTATCATTTTTATAGATGAAATAGATGCGGTGGGAAGACAAAGAGGAGCGGGATTAGCAGGTGGTAATGATGAAAGAGAACAAACATTAAATCAAATTTTAACAAATATGGATGGATTTAGTAAGGAAGACGGAATAATAGTTTTGGCTGCTACAAATCGAGCCGATATTTTAGATTCAGCTTTGACAAGACCAGGAAGGTTTGATCGAAAAGTAAAGGTAGGATTGCCAGATGAATTTGGAAGAAAATCAATCATGGATGTTCATTTAAAGAATAAAAAATTAGAAAATTCAGTTAATCTTAAAGAAATATCTGCTTTGACATCTGGATTTTCAGGAGCAGACCTTTATAATTTAATTAACGAAGCAGCAATTTATTCGGTCAGGTATAATCAAACTTCAATTAATCAAAAATCCTTACTAGATGCATTTGAAAAAATAACAATTGGCTTGCCTAAAAAAACAGAAACAAGGTCTGCTAAAGTACAAGAAATGGTTGCTTTTCATGAAACTGGTCATACGATTACTGCAATGCTTTTCCAAGATTTTTTCGATGTGCGAAAAGTGACAATTCAATCAAATTTAAACGGAGCAGGAGGATATACCCTTTTTACTCCCAAAGACCAATACTCTAATTTCCCTACCAAAAAATTTATATTAGCAAATATGATTGTGGCTATGGGAGGAAGGGCTGCTGAGGTATATAGTTTCAAATCTTCCAATAATGAAACTTATTTAAATTATCACAATGAGGCGGTATTTTCTGAATTTAAAGATTTAGACATTACAACCGGTGCTTCAAATGATTTAAAACAAGTAAATTCTCTTGCAAGACGGTTTGTTTCCTTATATGGACTAGGAACAAACATAGGTCTGTATGATTCTTCAGACCCTTCTCAACCTTTTTTGGGAAGAGAATTAGCAACAAATCAGAATAAAATAAGTGAATACACTAAACAACAAATTGAACTAGAGGTTGAAAAATTAGTTAAATTTTCATTCGAAACTGCTTTAAAAATAATCGAATCAAACCAAGTTGAATACAAACATATATGTAGTTTATTATTACAGAAAAGAACAATTACACAAGACGATTTGATTCCTATTCGTATAACCATGTGTTAATTGTATAACGAAATGTCCCATTTTCGGGAGCACTAACTTCATGCGGATGAGTCCAATAAGGTGGAAAAGCTATTGCTTCTCCTTTTTTAAGTTTTATTTTATAATCTTGTGCTGGAAAATAAAATTCTGAACCATCATAGTCATCGTTTAAACATATAATAATTGATAATTTTCGTATTTTATGTATAGAAATTAAATCCTTATTAATCAACTTTTCTACCAAAATACCATCTACATGATTTCGGGTTGCTCCTTCTATACGCCTTAAACAATAACCTGAATCTCCTCTACATAAAATCCTATGTTTATGATAAAACATATCAATCATTCCTCCTATTACATTATATAAATCTTTTTCAAATATAGTCCTTTCAAGATGAATAAATTTACATTTAACATTAGTTGATTCACCCCAATCTTCCACACCATGTTTATTCTGGCTGATTTGTTCTTGTAAATAATCAATTAATAAATTACAAGAAGTATCCGATAGTACATTATACATATGAAATATATGCTTATTACTCATATGTATAATTCAAATAATTTTATATTTTTATAAATCTATATTTTCCGTTTTCTAATTCTAATTTTCCTTTTAATTCAGGAAAAGTTCCTTTTATTTGAGTTGCTCTTAAATAACTATCTAAGTCATATACCTCCATTGTTTCTTTATTTAAAGCATACTTTTTAGATTCTATCGTTATTTCTTCTGCTTTCCATTTTTTCCATGCTTTGTTTAGTTTTTGAATTTTATCACTTTCTTCTTGACCAATAGATGGGGTATAAGCAAATTTAGTTGAACTTGGATTACTAAATGAAAAACACATGGTATTCTCTTTTCGGTGAATATTACAATCAATGGATGCTTGTTTCACATAATTGGTCAATTCCGTATTTATTTCCTCTTTTAATGAAGAAATTTCATACAATGCTTGATCTGAAGTAAATGTAATTTTTGAATTCCTTTTTGATTTATCTTTTAACCTAGCTTCAATGGACACCTCACTTTTTAATTGTTCCTCCGAAAATTTCATCAAATAGAGAAATACTTCTACTGTCTGATATTCAGCAGGTAAATCGGTGTGACTACAAATTCGCCTTGCTCTTCCAATTACTTGCTCCATTCGAACAGGATGCCAATATGGTTCCATAATATGAACATAACGGCAATTTTTTAAAGAAATTCCTTCCGCTCCCGAAGCAGTGATCATAAATACCTTAATTATTTCTCCCCAGTTGTTATTGGTAGAAAGTGTTTGTAATTTCTCGGAAATCGAATCAGGGACCTTATTCCAATCACTATTAAATATATTTCTTATTATTTCCTTTTCTTCACTGGATTCAGTTCCTGTATATAAAGCAAAAGTAGGTTTGCCTAGGTCTTCTTCTTGTAAATTAACTTCCCATATCCCATTTTCGTTTTTTCTTACCCTAAATTCTACAAATCCATTTTGTTTTAATACCAAAGAAAATATACCGATCCCTTCTAGTGTTCGAAATTGACTATAAACTAAATGTAGGCCTTTCAAATCATCACTTTTAATATTTTCCAACATTTTCAATAACTTTGGTCCATATGTTTCCAGACCCTTCTTGGAAAGAAATTCTGATGATTTTTCTTCCAGCTCTTGTAAAGCTGTTTTAATTCGGCTATCATATGTTTGATCTGTATTCTCTCTAACTTCTTTTTCAATCTCTTCTTGATCATCTAAAGTATAACGACCATCTATGTTTTCTACAATATTAGATACATCTCCGCCATCTAATAAATCTTCTTGAATTAATAAATCGGTTTCATCCTTGGGCATCGGTCTTTTTATCTCTTTGGGAAACACAAAATTACAAAATGCTCTTGAGAAAATACGGTAGGTGGAGGTACTTTCATCAGAATCAAATAAATTATCACTCTTTTTTTTTTTTCGTTTATTTTGAGATTCCAACTTTCTCTCTGCAATTCTCGCACTTTCATAAACACCAAATTGATAATCACTCATATCTAATTTTATTATATGAAGATCCATAGTTTTATCATATTTTGGCATTAATTGTGTTGCATCACCGTAATACGAAGTTAAACCAATTATTCTTTTCATAAATAAATTGGAATTTTTTATTTTATTATCTTTGATAAATAAACTTTGGAATTCGTCCAAAGTGTCGGGAAGTGCTTTATAATTTTCTATTTTTATATTACTTTTGTCGATCTCAATTTTATTGCTTTGCAATTGTTCTTCTAATGTTTTTAAAAAATCTTCATCAGAAATATCACCATTTTCATCCAAATAAACACCTTTGAATCTAGTCTTATTATAAGAAGAAATAAATCCAAAAGGATTTCGCGTTAAGGTAAGTATTTTAGAAGATGGTTTATAATCACTGTAATCAACAATATTTTTTAGTATTTCATTTTTTTGAAACAAATTCTTTATAAAATTTTCATCTACCTTTTTATCTGATTTAATTTGTACAGGAATCTTCCATGTTTTTATAAATCCTCTCAAAATATTAAAGGTAATTCCTAATTCATTAGGATAATTAATTATAGGGGTACCACTCAATAACACTATCCTGCAATTAGATGCCTTCAATAAATATTGATATAACTGCATCGATAGAGAATCAGTTTTCTTTAATTTATTTACAATCCGACTTATAAAATTATGTGCTTCATCTATAATTACCACTGTATTTTCAAACGGATTTACTGATCCTCCTCTCGTTAAAGTATTCAAATGACTCATTCGTAAGCCATTATAATTAATAAATCGATATTTGGAGCGTATCATTTCATTTATTTGAAAATCTACACTTATTTTATCTTCTTGTGACAATTCTTTATAATTGGGATTTTTTGATTGATCTGATAACCAAGCCCCTCCTTTCTTCTTAATTTGTTCCTTATTTAATCCAATTTTTTGCTGTAAATTATTAATAATTGTAGTATCATCATTAGACTTTACAAAAATCCAGTGTTGATTGTGTTTATATATTTCATCACCACATTTTTTCAATTCTTCTATGTAATTCTTCCTTAATGAAGCAGGAGTCATTATGATAATAGGTTTCCAACTTTTTAACCCTTCAGCTATTGCAATTGAAGTACAAGTCTTTCCAGAACCCAAACCATGATATAATAATAATCCTCTATAAGGTGTATATAAATTTAAATAGTCTCTTACTATTTTTTGATGAACCAATAATTCAAATTTTGATTTTTTTCCTTGATCTTTACAAGAAAATACCTTATTTACATTTTTTAATTCTTCTTTATACGGTTCAAATAAATTATTAATAAAATTAATAAAACTTTGACGATTATTTAAAAAATAAGAAGAAGCTTTCAATAAAACATTTTTATTTTGTGTTATTTCGGGGATTGGGGGAAGTTTTTGAATTGTAAGCTCTTCTTCTTTCCCTTCAGATATTATTTTTAAATTAACCTTGGTAGATTCCTCCTTATCAACTTCTGAAGTGTCCTTTTCTTTTAAGATAAGTTTTTTAACCTTTTTGGCCACCTTAGCAGGTTTTTCTGGAACTACAGACTGAATTTCTATACTTTCTTTACTAATTGGTTTAATTTCTAATCTTTTTAGAATATTTTCTCTATTGATATCAGATTCTTTTCTTTTGTCTTGAATGGTGGTGGAAATTGAAATAGACTCTTTTTCTTTTGGAATATTAATTTGAATTGTTTGTTTTACTTTGGGAGGTTTCTTTTGTTTTAATCTTTCTAAAATAGGAATCATATATATATATATATAAGACACAGTAAAAAAACCAATATTATACTTCCATTTGGCGTAAAGCTTCTTCACATGCTAATTGTTCAGCCTTCTTTTTAATCTTATGAGTTCCTTTTCCCATTAATATTAATACATTATTGTTAGATTCCATATATTCATGTATCTTTTGAAAATTACCAAAATTTTTATAGGGAATCGAACTCGTATGCTGGACTTCATAAATGGCTTGTCCTAAACAAATAAAAACCCCCATTGAATATCCTGTTTCCGAATCATAATCAATTTCAATATAATCAGGAGTTTTTTTAAATTCCTTTTGAACCTTCACTTGGAACAAATTCTTGTAATTATCATCATTATTTAATAATTCAATCCAATCAACATGTTTTTCAAAAACATTTTCTATAAAAATTTGCGCCATTTGAAATCCTGGACCTACTAAAAATAGATCTTGAAAAAAATTTTTATCATCGTTTAAATCAATCTTATTCTTATCTAAAAATAATGCTCCCAAAAATGCTTCGAATAAACACCCTAATTTTTTTAAATTTGTTCTTGTTTTTTTTTCCTCGGCATGTTTACTAATAATTAACCATTTATTTAATTTCATTTCATATATATGTTTTCCAATTGCTTCGTTTTTTACCAAGGCTATCTTTTTCTCCGTCATAAATCCCTCATTCTCTTTGGGAAATCTTTTATATAAATAATATTTTGTTATTGCTTCTAATATTCCATCTCCTAAAAATTCCAGCCTTTCGTTTGATTTTGTTTTTAATGGCAAACAATCTTCCGGTTGTTCTACAATAGTAATATTATTTTTTTCATTTTCAACAATTGGTCGTTTAGTATAGGATCGATGAATAAATGCTCTTTTATATAAATTTAAATTATATACCTCAATTGGAAGCCCATAAGATTTGAGAATAGATTGAACATCATTCAATGTAATCTCAATATTATTTTGATTAAATGGATTAAAAATTAACCCCTCCTCCGTTTGAATTACATCTTCTTCTTGAGAAATTTTATTTGGCTCATCCATTATATAAATAATCTATTTAACTTTAGGTAGTTTGGTATTATATTATTTATCATATAAAAAAAAATATATTTGTATTGTATAATGGCTGTCGGTTATATGAAAGGTAGTAAAATGGCTAGACATACTAGCTCAATTGTTCATCGTACAAATGTTTGTGGAGGTCCCGCCAAAGGTGGATTAGCTCCTCTTGTCCGTGGTCGCGTTTCCCGTGATAACTGGAACTGGGGCCGTGCTGGTGCAACATCTACCCGTGTTTATTTATTGTGTAAGAATTACCCTAAGAAGAGAAACCCTGCTACATCAGGTGGTGTTGGACGCGGTGCCAACGCTTTAGGACCTTTGATTTATTAGATATATTTATATTTTTATTTAAAAATTATTTATTAAATATTTTATTAAATGATTTTTAAAATTGATTGTAGAGAATCCGCTATTTTTCAAGAACTTAGTAATCTTTGTAAGGATATTCCTCATATTCAAATTGTAAGCGAAAGTCTAGATTTAGGAGATATTATTATTTGCAATGATCAACAAGACATTTTATTACTATTTGAGAGAAAAACAGTTTCTGATTTACAATCCAGTATTACCGATGGCCGTTTTTCTGAACAATCATTTAGATTAAATAACTTACCTATTCATAACCATAATATTTGTTACCTAGTTGAAGGGGATTTAAATAAAGTTTCGTCATATTCAAGAATTAATACCAATGCTTTATATAGTTCTTTGGCAGTTATCATGTATTTTAAAGGATTTTCATTATATAAAACAAGTTCTATCAAAGAAACTGCTTTCTTTATATTTAGAGTTGGAGAGAAAATTCATAAAGAAAAATACAAACCAGGATTTTATAATGGAAATGATAAAGAAATAAACAATACACAATATTGTGAAGTTGTAAAAACTTCAAAAAAATCGAATGTGACCCCTGATAATATAGGAATTCTAATGATAATGCAAATTCCTGGAATCAGTGCTTCTTCTGCACAAGTAATAATGAAAAAATACAAAAATATTACAGTACTTATTGAAGCATTAAAGAATAATGATCCTGAACTTTTTAATTTACGACTAGAATCATCATCGTCATCAAGGAAAATAAGTAAAACTTCAATTCAAAATTTAAAACTTTATTTACTGTCTGATTAGAAAAATTATTCTAATCATTTAATATATGTTAAATTACTTTATCATTTGTCTAATATTTTTAATGGGATTATATTTTTATTTAAAAATGAATACACCTGGACTTTTAGAAAATTTTTCCAGCAATAATTGTCCTGATCAACTTATCCAAAAAGGCAACCAAATTTATCTCAAAAATACTAAATTAGCACGAATCCCCGGTGTTAATCCTATTCGTTTTGAAAATTTAGAAGATTATGTAGAGTTTTTAAATTGGCAGAGATCTCAAGGCACTAATTGTCCTGTTCTTAAATTAGATCAATCCTTTAGTAATCAAAAGGAGTTAAATTATAATATTGAAAAACAATGTAAAAAATCAAATTTTCAATTATTAATGGATGCTTCAAGAAATGACCCACCTTTTAATAAAAATTTATACCCTGGGTTCGATCCTCTTAATCAATATATTGGAGTTGATACTCCTTTAGATAGCTTATATAGAGAAGAAAGTCCTTATAGTGCAAATGCGATGGATAAAAACTGGAGTGGAAGAAAATATTCTCAAAAATTAACAAAATCTGATTATTATAATGAAAATAAATAAATACTATATATAAATATGCCTATTTGGAATATTAACAATTATGAAGATTTAAGTAAAGGTAGTTGGAATAATAAAAATATGTTAATTAAATTTCATATGGAAGGTTGTGGTCACTGTGAAATGTTGAAAAAGGTATGGAAACAAATAGAAAATAAATTAAAGAATACCTCACTATTAATTGTAAATATAGATTCATCGCTCTTAGAATTTGTACCATATTCTCATGACATAATAGGATTTCCAACAATAAGATTAGTAAAAAATGGAAAAATAATTGATTATAACGATGAAAGGACTTTGTCTAAAATTATGCAATGGTTAAAAAAAAATAAAGTAACAACTAAAACTTTTAAAAAAAAAATAAAGAGAAGAAAAACTTTAAAAAAATAACTTTTTTTTATTATTTTATTTCTTATATTAAAATAATATTTATAGTAAATATAATGGAAGTATCAGACAGTCAAATAGTAAATGGGAAAGGACTTATTTTAAAAAAAATTGTAAAAAAAGGGGAAATCATATTTTCATTAACTGGAACTATTTTTAATTATCCAACACGCGAAACGATTCATATTGGAAATAATTTACATATTTACGATGAATTTGGTATTTATATTAATCATTCTTTCCAACCTACTGTACATATTGATGGGAAAAATGTGATTGCCTTAATGGATTTAAATAATGGAGATGAGATTATGTTTAATTATAATGATAGTGAAATCAAGATGGCAAATACATTTTATGTAGGAGAACAATTAGTATGTGGTAAAAAACAAGAATAATTATAAATTTTTTTATAGTTTTATATTATTAATGATAAATAAAATAATATTTTTTGTTACAGAGGAATCTAAATTTATAGCTAAGATGTTTATTGATTTATTAGATTTGATAGACCTTCAATGCGAAATTAGATCGGAATTAATAAGTCAAGATTTTTTACAAAAATATTCCAAAATACCTTTAAAAAAACAACCAATTTTATTTTTTTTATACAATAAAGAAGAATATCAAATTCTCCAAACATTAGATTTACCTAATGAGAAATATATTATTTATTTATCAGAGGAAATTAAATTAAATTCAAATGTAGAAGATAATTCTTTGGCAATACTCACTTCATTAGAAAAAGAAAACGAACATTCCAAATATTTTTATTGTCCTTACCCTTTACAAGTTCCACCATCCAAATATTTATTTGATATTTGTTTCATAGGGAAAAAAGAGTTTTCACATAAAGTAGATCCTAGTTTATTTAAAATTGTAAAACCAAAAGAAAATTATCCACATTTTTTTTCTAATAGTAAATTTATTGTATTCATAGAGAAAGACGATTACTTAATTAATTCAGCATTAAGTTTAAATCCATCTATCATTTATTCATTATTTGAACATCCTTTTTGCAAATTTATTGATAATATTTCTCAACTTCCTTTCAATGATTATACAAGTGAAAAAAAAATTAATAATATATCAAATTTCACAATTCTTCAATTATGTGCTAATTTATTTAATATTGAATCGGATTTTACAATAATAAAAGATTTTGCAATTAAATATAAATACCATGAAATTAACCATTGTATAAACGATATTAAAAATAATATGAAAGTTCAACATAGATTTAATTGTTTTTATAATATTCCTGTAATTGAAAATATTTTAATAGATGAATTTGGTTTTAATACATTATATGAATCTGTTTTAATTGAAATGAGACCATTACCTCATTTATTCTTTTTATTAAAAAATACAATTTTAAAATTACCATCTAGTTGGAATCATACAGTTGTATGTGGTAATAAGAATATTGAAATGATAACAAGTATGTGCAATACAATATGTAAAAATATAAATTCTAAAATCAAAATTATTAATTTAGAGATTGATAACTTGACGCGCGATGATTATTGTCATTTATTATGTTCTTCCTCTTTCTGGGAAAGATTTGAAGGAGAAAAAATATTATTATATCAAGAAGACACATGCATTTTCCATGGTAAAATTGAACCATTTTTAAAATATGATTATATTGGAGCTCCTTGGACAAAATTACAAGATGATAATAGTTACCATGTAGGTAACGGAGGTTTTTCGTTAAGAAGTAAAAGTAAAATGATTGAGGTTATAAAAAGAATTCATTTTAATGATCTTACATATGGAAAATCAACTCACAATTATATGAAAACCTCTGGTCTAGGAGTACCCCCAGAAGATGTATATTTCAGTAAAGCATTAATTGATTTGAAAATAGGAAAAGTTGCAAAATATGAAGAAGCCCAAAAATTTTCACAAGAATCAATCCAAGGAAACAATCCATTTGGTGGTCATAATTTTTGGTTAGCTAACAAAAACCTAAAGGTATTTAAACAATTAAAATTATATGATGACAAATATTTTAAAAGCGTGAAACATAGGGGAGGTTGGAAACAAATTATGGAAAATTTATTTAATAAAAAAATTATTTCTGAAGATCCTTTTGATGAAAAAATATTATTTTTAGATATTGTAAGTAAATATTTTCTTTGGGATAAACAATCCAAAATAATTGAGAAGCCATGGATCGGAGTTATTCACATTGTTTCCAATACTCCAAGTTACTTGCATAATATTTGCATTTTCAAATTATTTGATAACCAAATTTTTAAGTCTAGTTTATTATTTTGTAAATGTTTAATTGTTTTATCTCAAGATCTGAAAAATTTTATATTAAAAACTTTCTCAATTTCAATTCCAATTTATGTTTTAATGCACCCAATTGAAACAATAAAAGAAGATCCAGAAAAAATATTTAATTTTTTAAAATTTAAAGAACAATCCAAAAATTTATCTGTTGTTCAATTAGGACAACAACTAAGATATGTTACTTCCATTTATAAATTGGATACAAGTTTTAAAAAAATATGGTTACCTGGCAGATCAGACTCTGATTATATATCCAATTTATTGTCATGCGAATGTAATTCTCTTGACATAAATATAACAGACAGTCAAAAGGAAAATGTAGAAATTAAATATATATCATCCTTCGAAGAATATGACCAATTAATTTCAAATAATATTATTTTTATTCATTTGATTAATGCATCTGCAAATAATGCCATTTTAGAATTATTGGTTAGAAATATACCATTTTTTGTAAATAGACTACCGGCTGTTGAGGAATATTTGGGAGCATTTTATCCTATGTATTTTGAAAATCTGGAAGAAATTGAAAAAATATTAAATGACAAAGAAAAACTATTTTCTTTATACGAAGAAACCAACGAATACTTAAAAAAAATTGATAAAAATAAATTTAGTTTGGAAAATTTTAATTCTGAACTTCTTAAAATTGTAAATAATTAAACAGTATTAATTTTATTTAATTATTTATTTACTCCATGATTGATGATTAAATGGACTTAATAAAATATTTCCTATATTATTTTCATACTTTTTTACCTTTTTATCTGAATTTATTTCCTCCATTGTCTTTGGAAATAAGTTTGCCGATTCCATAGCATTAGCTTCTTCTGGGCTAATTTCTGGTTTTTTTCCATAACAATTTACGCCAAATTTAACATTTGGGTTTGCTATGAATCCGCCATTTATTCCTGGACGACCGCAATCATGTTCATGGCCAGGAATATTTTGCAATTTATTATAGGTGTCCTTCTGAGTTGGATATAATGCAAGTTGATTTTTCGACCAACCATAACCACACCATTCTCCTCCTGATCTATAAGTCTCTTCTAGTTGATTAAATGAAGCAAGTTCAGCCCCAAATGCTTTACATACATTTTTAGCATTTGGAAAAGTATAAACATTATCAGTCACATGAAAAACTTGTTTTTTATTTAAAGAAGGTATTGTTGAAATATTATCTTTATCTATATAGCTAATTTCTTTTTTGAGAGAAAAGGGTAGTAATAATCTTTTCCCAATTTTATAAACATATTCTGTAAAACTGAAAAACGATTTACCTAGGGGTGTAAGTGTGTTAGATTTACCTATATCAGAATTATCAATATTGGTATTATTCATATTTGAACTTGGGATATCATTGGCATAAATATTAATTTGAGGATTTTTGGTATATTCATCTTGGATTGTGGCAAAAATATCAATATTGAAAAAGTATTTTAATGCAGTTAATAAAATAAAGCAAATTAAAAACCCCCAAACAATCAATTCTAATATTCCTAAACCCAAATAACCATTGTTGTTGGTAAAACTTGATATAATTAAGTAAAAAAAAACAATTATAGTAATCAAAATTATCAACATCCAATGATTGGAAAAATTGATAGAATCTTCTGGTTCTTCAACTTCATATGATTTCATTTTTATATATTATACTTGTTTTTTTTTTTGATAAAAAAGACAATAAGAATAAGGTGATATCATTTTATCTTTATTTTTTACTTCTATCACTTGTGAGTCATTATAATGATACCATTTATTATTCGCATTTTTTACATAAGCTGTATAATGTCCTCCCATTAAACCTCCTGAATGATTACAAATTCCATATAAATCATAAATATAAGATTCTTGATTATATCCTTCAACATAACTAGAACAATCTAAATTTTCCAAAGGATAAGTGATTAATCGATGATCTTTTTTTTTGAAATTAGCAAATCGTTTCAGAGTTATAATTAAAATTGATGGCAAATTCCAGAATATAATTCTTTTTTTAACATCTTGTTTTTTATTTAATTTTTCATTTAACCATTGGTTATCATCAATTAATTCTTCCCATTTACAATATTCATTTAAACAATCATATAATGTTGGTTCTTTATTGTTCATAGGAATAGGAATGTCTAACATAAAATAAGGTTCTGGAACCTGATTCAATATTTCTTCAGAATGATAATCTTTTATTTGAGAAACATGAATACCATAAAACATCTGATTAAATTCACTAAACTCTTTTTTATAAATGTTTGATATCATTTTATAACAATCTTTTGCTACTTTATCTTTTTTATTATAAATCTTTCCTTTGATTGTTGTTTCTACCTTTCTACAAACAGAATTATGAAAACAATCAAAAATAAATAATAAAAATTCCGGTAAATCATTTTGAGAGTATCCCGTAAATAATTCCCTATTCGTATGATGTGCTATTTTTTGTACCGATAATAACCAACCATTAGGTCGTATAATACAATTTTTGCTCCAGAGTAATTTTCTAAGTTTATTCCACTCTAACAAAAGTACCGATTCCTTTTTACCTTTATTTATTTTTATTAAAAAATCTTCATCATCTAATAATTCATTCAAAACATAAGTGTGTGATAAAACTTGTAGGCATGAATTCATAAAACATGTATTTCCAAGGTTTTCTAATCCTGATAACCCTTTGTTTTTATATTTTTCCATTATATTTACTACCCTATATATATTTAAATAAATATAATTACTGTATATATGTCAGAAAACAATGAAAATATTATTAATAGATATTTTGATCATTTGAGAACTCAAAATCATATTATACAAAGTGTTCTTGATCATGTTACCACTTCCGAGCAACATTTATTTACCTTAATGCAGAATAATCAATCAAATGTTAGACCTGTGTATAGTCGGCCTTCGGGAAGAAGAAGGACGCCAAATAATAATTACTTTGAATCACTTATTAATAATTTATCCTCACAGTTACCTCTTCCTAGTACATTTATGGACCCTGTCGTCGTTGCTCCCTCTGCTAATCAAATTAATCATGCATGTCTTGAATGTACTTACGGACAAATAGAAAATCCTATGAATTCGACTTGTCCAATTTGTATGGAACCATTTACAGAATCAAGTAGAGTATTACAAATAAAACATTGTGGTCATATTTTTAATTATGATGAATTAATGCGTTCTTTTCAAACGAGCGTTAGATGTCCCATGTGTCGATATGACATAAGAAGGTACAGAAGAAATAATCTTGAGGTTAATGAGGGTGTAGATTCAAATAACAATTGGGTCCAACAAATTAGCAGCCAACTTGTAAATGATATTTCGAATAATTTATTGGCCGATAATGCCTCAGTAAATCATCTTGAAATTCAAGACCCTTCTTCAAATTTAAATATGCTTTATTCTTTTTATTTAAGTACTCCTTTTCCAAATGATAATTCCGCTAACATTTAAGAATTAAAAAATACATTCCTAAATTGGAAGATTGTGTCATCAGAAATCCTTTTATTATCAAAAAAATTTATATTTTCGTAAATTAACATATAACTGATAAAGAATAGAGAATAAATTCCACATTCTGTATCCTTTTGCTGATGTGGAAATTTATTTATTTTAACTTTAAAATTTAAACCTATTTGTTTTCCTTGTTGTTTTATTTTTTTAATTAAATTAATAATTTCTATTGGTGTTTTTTCACCCGTGCTATCAAAATAATAAATAAATTGTTTTTTTACACTGACAAACATTGATACCCAATGTTCTCCAGGTAAATAATGAGGGTCTGTATTAAAAATAAATCCAATTTTAGTTATATTTTTTGAAATCTCTTTTTTTAAATTAAATTTACAAATTTCATTCCAAACACATTGACCATATAATTTTTTGGTATTAAAGTCAATTGGGGAAGGACCATAGAAAGTAAAATCTCTGTAGGCTTCTTTATATTGTTCCATTACATTTTCTATATCTAAACTTGTTAGCCATGTTCTAGGTTTTTTAATCCAATGTTTTGGTTTAGTAGGAGCAAATGTATATTTTGATAACTGTTTATCTAAATGATTTTTTATAAATTGTTGTTTCAACCAGCAGGATTCTTTATTGCACTTTGTTTTCATTTTTAGTTTTAAATGGTTCCAAATTTCGCTCGGTTCATTAGAATCTATCTGATTATTTGGGTGTCTCGTGTTCCAAAATCTTTTCATTTTTTCTAAAGAATTCCCACTATAACAAGTATATTTAAAATCTCTTTTGGGGGTTGAACAAACATCTTTTTTTAATGTAAATTTTTTATTTTTAACTTTATTCTTATTTTTACGAGTTACCATTATATAAAACAGATATTTTTCTTAAAACAATAAATTAAAATAATTTATTATTTTATAAATTTAATGAAAATTTTATTATTTTTACCTTTAATATATTGCTTCCCTTTTTCTTTTAATAAACCACATATTCCCTTAGAACAAGAATATTTAAATTACTTAGAAGAGTATGACAAATTAAATAAAAATAAGGATGAGATATCTATTTTACCTCCCTTTTTCTCTCAATTTAAACAACAAAAACCTTATGAAGAAGACAAATTTAATGTTTTCAAACAAAATTATAATCATATTCAAAATATAAATTCTGAATTATCTAATAATAATTGTTCGTTCAAGCTTGGAACAAATTCTTTATTTGATGAATATTTATATAATAATGTATCCCATATAAATTTAAATACAATTATTTCTAACAACTTTACGATAGAAAAAAAATTTAGAAAGTATAGGAAAAATCCCTTTCGTTATATTAAAAAACTTATCAAAATAAAAGGTAAAAAAGAATTTCACTGGAGTGATACAACACTTCTAAGTCCTGTTAAAAATCAAGGAAAATGTGGTTCTTGTTGGGCATTTTCCGCAACCAATGCTTTAGAAACATTTATGAGATCCGAAGGGTATCCGGTTGTTCGGTTATCAGAACAGGAATTAGTCGATTGTTCAAAAGAAAATAATGGGTGCAATGGAGGTTTTATGCATACTGCATTTGACTATATTATTAAAGAGAAGGGACTTTCTAGTGAAGAAGACTATCCCTATCTAGCAAAAACGATGGACTGTAAGCACAGTAATTGTGTAGTTAATGATCAGGAAACTTTAATACCTAAACTCAAAGGATCATCACTAATTAAATATGAATTCACAGTTCCCAAGTCTATAATAGATAGATTATTAAGTATTCAAATATCTCCAATTTGTATCGCATTGGATGCAAGTTCAATATATTTCCGGTTTTATAAATCAGGAGTAATAGATATTGATTTGAAAGAGCAAAAATTAAATCATGCCGTTTTACTAGTAGGTTATGGGTACGATGAAGAAGGTTTATATTGGATAATTCAAAATTCCTGGGGTGAAAAATGGGGAGAAAATGGATTTTGTAAAATAAGAGTGAAAGAAGGAGATGGAATATTATTGTCTAATTTATATGGGGTTTATCCAACAAAAGTAAATTAGTCTTTTTTTTCATCGATTTTTGAAGATAAATTATAATTTTTACTATATTTCGTTCCTTTGGTTTTCATGTAATTTTCTTTTAAGTTAATGTTTTTAGCCTGTGGTAAAATTTTTTCTTCCTTTTTTAATTTGATTTTACGGATATCAATAAAATCTTCAATTTTTGTTCCCTTTGTAGATTTTTTAAATAAACAATCGTTTGCACTAATTAGAGAATCATCGGTACAGTCTATTTTCATTTCATTAAAAGAAATATCTTTATATTCTTCTTGAAGTATTTCATTTTTATCAATTGTTTTAAAGTGTTCTATACAGTCTGAAACGAATATATGGAAACTTTTCTCTAAAGAAGGATGTGATTCTTTTTTATTCAACATATTTTTCATTAAATTTAATATTCTAGGTTTATAAAATTTACGATCATTATTAAATTCTTTTTTTTTTTCCACTTTATTCGGAACATTTTTAATTATATTTTGATAAGATGGATTTATTAAAAATTCTAATTCATTCATTAGAATTTGTAATTATTTTTTTTCATCGTATATATCTAATAATTGTTGTCGGGTGTGGTTATTAAATAAATTATTTCCCTGACCTAAACAATTTGGATTAAATGGTTCAAAATCTACTTCTTTAAAAAGTTGGGGATGTGGTTGGATTATATTTTTATTATTATTTATTTTTACATCATATAAGTCACTATTACTTGAAGGTACATAATGAGCCTGATCGTTGTTTTGAAGTCCAAAAAATTGATTTCTTAAAGAAGATTCCAAATTTATATTATGAGAAAATCCAGTCCATGGTCCTTTGCTTGTACCAGGATTGAAGGTACTCTCACTGTTATAAATAGGTACTGAATCAAAATTATTATTTCCGGCGTCTAAAGTAGGAAAAATCTGAAATTTCGTTGATGAAGGTCTGGGATCATAATTAGGTTCTAATGACCCTCCTGGAATATTTCGTTCATAAATTCTATTATTAAGTTCTTGTGTCCTTT
>Ga0209223_10000177_pt1 | contig 72334 bp, 82 predicted proteins | sample COG_06_FD_184750 | JGI IMG/M metagenome (GOLD analysis project Ga0209223, IMG submission 184750) | Pelagic Microbial community sample from North Sea - COGITO 998_met_06 (SPAdes) (version 2) | ecosystem: Environmental > Aquatic > Marine > Neritic zone/Coastal water | place: Helgoland, sampling... | reverse complement strand
ATGAAAGGTTATGCAGAGTTAATAAATTATAAAACCATAAACTCTGGAGATGTAGACATTTTGTCTCGAATTAAAGATGCGCTTAAAAATTTTAATAATGATTTTATTTTATGTTATGGAGATACAATATCTGATATAAATATTGATAACCTTGTTTCTTTCCATGAAAAATATCCTGAGGACATTATTATTTCATCATATAAGGTAAAATTACCTTTCGGGATAATGGAAATAGATCAATCAAAAAATGTTTCATCATTTAAAGAAAAACCTATATTGGATGCAGAAATGAATATTGGCTATTATTACTTTCCAAAATCAAGCTTTAAAGATATTAATGAAGGGCAAGATATAGTTAGTTTATTGCAGAAATTTATACAATTAAAAAAATTAAAGTGTTTTAAACATGACGGTGTACATATTACAATTAATACACTTGCTGAGCTAGAGACTGCAAAAAATAATTTGTCTGAAATTATGTCAAAGGATTAAAATGAAAATAATGATATTAGGAGCAGACGGATATATGGGGTGGCCAACCTCCATAGATTTTGCGTCAAAAGGTCATACGATATGCATGGTTGATAATTATATCAAAAGAAAGTTAATGACTCAGTACAAGCGTAAAGCATTAGTTAATTCTCCCAAACTAGAAAAGAAAATTAAATTTATTAAAAACTTAAATAAAAAGTCTCAGTTTCATAATATAGATTGCTCGGACTCGATTACTTTTAAAAAGCTATTTAAAAAATTCTCTCCTGACGCTGTTATACATTATGCAGAACTGCCTTCTGCGCCATACTCAATGGCTGGGCCAAAAGAGGGATGGAATACATTGAATAATAACTTGCAAACAACATTCAATTTAATCGATTGCGTTAAAAGCATAAACCCTGATTGTCATATAGTTAAACTTGGAACGATGGGTGAATATGGAACACCAAATATCGATATTGAAGAAGGATGGTTGAATGTTAATCATAATAAGCGCAAACAAAAATTTTTATATCCAAGGCAAGGATCAAGTATTTATCATACTTCAAAAATAATGGATACAGATCTACTTTGGTTTTATGTAAGAAACTATAATTTACGAGTCACTGATTTAATGCAAGGTCCAGTTTATGGGATTTATGTTAACGATTATGCGACTGAGAATAATCTTGAAACAGCCTTTGCCTATGATGATATGTTTGGAACTATAATTAATAGGTTTATCGTGCAAGCAGTAGCTGGAGTGCCATTAACAATATATGGTTCAGGTAGCCAGATTAGAGGATATATAAATCTAAAAGATAGTTTGAAGTGTATGAATATTGCCTTGGAAAACCCTTCTGACAAGGGCAAGCTCTCTATTTTCAATCAGTTTACAGAACAGTATTCTGTAATTGATATTGCTAAAAAAATTATCAAAGCATTTAAGACTCTCCAGATAGATGTGCAAATGAAGAAAATTCCAAACCCTAGAATAGAAAAAGAAAAGCATTATTATAATGCTAAAAATACTGGCTTAAAAAAACTTGGCCTAGAAGCTGAGCTATTAGATGAAAATGTTATAATTGAAATAGCAAAATATGTCATGAAAAATAAAAATAAAATTAATAAAAAAATAATAACACCTAGAGTGAATTGGAAATGAATATATTAGTAACAGGAGGGATAGGTTTTATAGGAACAAATCTTGTTAAAAAATTGTTATCTAAAAAATCCATTAAAAAAATTATAATAGTAGACAATTTTTATTCGACGTCTAAAATATATTTAAAAAAATTTACTTCTTTTAGTTTACAGAATTCTAAAAATTATAAAAAATCAAAACAGAGACTAGAGATAATTAAAGCTAATATATGTGATAAAAATTTTGCACGACAAATTACAAAAGGTATAGATTATGTGATTCATTTAGCAGCTGAGTCTGGAGTTGATATTTCAATCTCAAATCCATCAAGAGCATTCAAGGTTAATGTTGACGGTACTTTTAATTACTTAGAGTCTTCGCGGTTGAACAATGTAAAGGGGTTTATCTTTTCATCTAGTGGGTCAGTATTCGGAGACTTGCCGCCACCACACACTGAAGATTTATATAGAAAACCTATATCTCCATATGGATCATCTAAATTAACAATCGAAACATTCTGCGAGTCTTATTCGAATGTATTTAATATTGATACTACAGTTTTAAGATTTAGTAATGTCTATGGATCATATTCTGAACATAAAAATAGTGTTGTTCATAAATATATAAGAAATATTATTTCTGGAAAAGAAATTATAATCAATGGAGATGGGGAACATACAAGAGATTATATACATGTAGAAGACATTGTTGCAGCAATAGTAAAATGCCTTAAGAAGACAAATGGTTGTAACTCATATCATGTTGGGACAGGAAAAGAAACATCTCTAACTAAACTTATAAAAATCTTAAAAAAGTTATTTACAAAATATGATATTAAAGATTTTAAAATAAAAAATGTTGAACAAAGAATTGGTGATGTCCGAAAAAATTATACTTCTTTTGAAAAAATTAATAAAAATTTAAAGTGGAAACCTGCCAAATCTTTGGAGAAGGGATTGAATGACACTATCAAGTGGTACCTGTCTAAAAACTAAATGATATATGTAATTCCATCTTTGGCTGCATTTTTAATGATACTGTTGCTTATAAAAACAGAAATTTTTAGTGACACCCCTAATATCAGAAGCTCTCATGATAAGATAATTGTAACTTCCGGGGGAATAGCATTACTGACAGCATATTTAATATACTCAATATTAAATGATCATATGCATGTTAATCATATTATAGGAATTAGCATTATTTCAATCGTAGGAATATTAGATGATAAATATGATTTATCTAAACTAACTAGATTTGCGGCTCAGTTTTTATCTGCGATATTCATTCTTTCTACATTTACATTTACAATTCCTGAATTATTTATTTTAATAATAGGCATAGTCTTTATTATTAATAGTTATAATTTCATGGATGGAATTGATATGCTTGCAACATCACATGCATTGTTTCTTCTTTCATCTTTCCTACTCTTATCTTATATTGATGTGAATGAAGACCTGACATATCTGCATGAAAATATTATTTTAATGCTGCTTGCCTTAATTATATTTTCTTATTTTAATATGACTCCTGCTAAAATATTTTTAGGCAACTCGGGAAGTTATTTTTTAGGAATTTATATAGTAGCGATAGCGATATCTTTAAATAGCATAAATATCATAACCTTCTCGATATTACATTCAATTTTTCTGGTTGATACGCTATATGTTTTGATTTATAAATTTTTTAATCCTAATAAAGCCTTATCAAATAACATGTTTTATGAATTAAAAAATAGAATTGCATATATATTTCAGCCTCATAAAACACATAATTATCAAAAAATGGCAATTAAATGCAAATCACATATGGCTGTGGTTGGAATACTGATGTTATATAATATTTTATGGTGTTTTCCATTAGCATATTTTTCAATAATACATCCTAATTTCAATCAATTATATTTGGTAATGAGCTGTTTACCCTATACTATTGTATGTATTGTAAATAAAACTGGAAAAGAAGCTTGATGAAGACTTACTTGCTATCGCTTAATAGGGAAACTAAAAGAATATTACTGTTAATTATTGATGTCATAAGTATACTTTTTGCGGTCTGGCTTGCATTTGCCGTTAGAGCGGACATGTTCTTTATGCCATATGTAGGTGATACTACGCCGTACACTTCAACCTCTGTTTATACGTTAATATCATTATTTGCAGTCATCATAACAATTCCAGCACTGATTTATTCTCGACTATATAGATCTATAACAAGGTATATTACCCAGGAAACATATAAGAAAATTACAATTGTTTCTCTAGTTTCTGTATCGATTTGGACTGTACTTGTTTATACAAATGTAATGCTTCCAAGGTCTATTTATGTGCTTTACTTTATTTTTTCTACATCTTTTTTTTATACCTCAAGATTCATTGCCAGATATATGTTGATTGACAATTTGAATATGAATAGAAATAGTGTACTCGTATACGGCTCTGATAAATATGCTTTTGATATTGCAGAATTATTGAAAGGCGATAATATAATAAAACCTGTTGGATTTATATCTAATAAAAAAGATATGGGGGATACTTTTGTTGCTGATTTGCCTGTAATTTATATAAATAAGTTAGAAAAATTTATTAAGAAAAAAAATGTTAGAGAGATACTAATAGCAATGCCAAATCCTACAAGTTCTCAGCTAAGATCTATAACAAAAGAACTTAGTTCATATCAATTGAGTTTAAGAATATTGCCGAATATAAACTTAATTTCTCAGGGAAAATTAAAAGTTAGTGATGTAAGGAAGATTGATATAGATGATTTGCTTGGAAGAGATGCTATTGCTCCAGATGATTTTTTAATGAGATCATGTATTGAAGACAAGACGATTTTAATAACTGGGTGTGGTGGATCAATCGGATCAGAGCTATCTAGGCAGATAATCACCCTGAATCCTAAGAAGATGGTTTTAATTGAGCAATCTGAATATTTCTTATATGAAATTGATCATGAACTGAAAGATTTCATTAAAAACAATAATCTAGATGTATTGATAGAGTCTTGCCTGGGATCGGTAACAGATGAAAAATTTATAGAAAATATATTTTTGAATAATAATATCAATACTGTTTATCATGCTGCTGCCAACAAACATGTTCCACTTGTCGAAGCTAATCCGTTCTCTGCAATTAAAACAAATATATTTGGAACGCATGTAGTTGCAAAAGCCGCATATAACCATAATGTTGGGAATTTTGTCTTAGTCTCGAGTGACAAAGCTGTTAGACCAACGAATATAATGGGTGCAACTAAAAGGTTTTCAGAGTTAATATTGCAAGCCTTGCAGGATGAAGTTGACGCTAATAATAATAAGAAATATTCAACAAAATTCTGTATGGTCAGATTTGGAAATGTGTTAGATACATCTGGATCAGTTGTCCCTTTATTTAGAAAGCAAATTTCATCTGGTGGACCTCTAACTGTTACGGATCCAAATGTAATAAGATATTTCATGACTATAAAGGAATCAACAGAACTTGTTATTCAGGCCGGGTCTCTGAGTAAAGGTGGGGATGTTTTTCTTTTAGAAATGGGTGACCCTATCAATATATTAGATCTAGCTAAGCAAATTGTCATTTTGAGTGGCAAACAAATCAGAGACAGTCAAAATCCAAATGGTGATATTGAAATTGAATTTACAGGTTTAAGACCTGGCGAAAAATTATATGAAGAACTTTTGATAGGGGATGATGTAAAAAAAACCAAGCATAAACATATAATGACAGCTAGTGAAGAAAAACTATCTTATCAAGATATCTTGAATTTCATTAATCAGTTTAAAGAGTTAACTCCGTCAACTCCTACTGTTGATATACAAAAAATACTATTTGACTCAGTGACGGGCTATGAGCCATATAATAATAATGTGATTGATATTTCATCGAAAGTTGATAGAAAATAAAACTTTTGCTTTGATTATGGATTTTAATAAAATATTTGCTAATAAAAAAGTATTAATTACTGGGCATACAGGATTTAAGGGTTCCTGGTTAGCTTATTGGCTAAACATGCTTAATTCTAAAGTAGTTGCCATGTCAGTAGATATTCCGACAACTCCGTCTCATTATGAACTTAACTCTGATTTTTATATTTCAGATAGTAGAATTGATATAAATAACTATAAAAAGGTTTTAGAGTTTATTATATCTGAAAAGCCAGACTTTATTTTTCATCTTGCGGCTCAACCTATTGTTTTGGAGTCATATGAAAATCCTCTTAAAACTTTTAACACCAACACAATTGGTTCTTTGAACATAATGGAAGCTCTAAGAATATCAAATCATAAATGTTGTGTTGTAATGATTACCAGTGATAAGTGTTATGAAAATATTGAAAAAACTGAAGGCTATGTTGAGACAGATCAGCTGGGCGGGAAAGATCCTTATAGTGCTTCAAAAGGAGCAGCAGAGATTATTTTTCATAGTTACTATGAATCATATTTTAAACAACAAAACTCAAATCTTAGAATTGCATCGGCAAGAGCTGGCAATGTCATGGGGGGCGGAGATTGGGCTGATAGAAGAATCGTCCCTGATTGTATGAAATCTTGGAGCAGAGGAAAGGTTGTGGAGATAAGAAACCCAAACTCTACGAGACCATGGCAACATGTACTAGAGCCTATCTCTGGCTATATTAGTTTAGCTGCTAACTTATACAATAATATTTCTATAAGCGGAGAGTCTTTTAATTTTGGACCCTCAATGAATGATAATCAAACAGTTGAAAGCTTAGTCAGGGAGATGACAAAGTCTTGGCCAGGTTCTAAATATGAAGTAATTGAGAAAAATGCAAGTCACCATGAAGCTGGTTTATTAGCATTAAATTGTGATAAAGCAAAAGACATATTAAATTGGAATCATAATCTAAGCTTCAGTGAAACTACGCAATGGACTAGTGACTGGTATTATACTTATTATAACTCAGGTCCAGCTGCTGCAATGAAAGTAACAGAAGATCAAATCAAAAATTATATAAATTTATATATGTAACTTCAAAAATTAATGATAAAAGATATTTTAATAACAAAGCTGAATATAATTAAGTCTGATGATGGTTCTGTATTTCACGGAATAAAGTCAACTGACATAGGTTTTGAGAAATTTGGGGAAACCTATTTTTCTTTTATTAATGAGGGTGCGTTTAAAGGTTGGAAAAAACATACCAAGATGACCATGAATTTAATTGTTCCTATTGGTGAAATTAGATTCAATTTTATTGATTTACGAGAAGACTCTCAAAATTTTAATGAAAGAATGGAGATAAATTTATCAGTAAAGAACTATGTTAGGCTTACGGTTCCTCCATCTATCTGGTTTGGCTTTAAAGGTTTAGCTGATCAAAATATGCTTGTTAATATTGCTAGTATTCCTCATGATCCAAAAGAAGTGTCAGAAAAAAATAAAATGGAATTGGAGTTTAATTAGGATGAAAGTAATTATATTGGCAGGTGGATATGGAACTAGACTGGGTGAAATGACAGAAAGAATACCAAAGCCAATGGTTACTATTGGTGGTAAGCCAATAATTTGGCATATCATGAACTTATATGCACATTATGGACATAAAGATTTCTACTTAGCTTTAGGTTATAAATCTGAAATACTTATCGAGTATGCGAAGGAACTACAAAGAGAACATAAAGACTGGAATATTAATGCTATAGATACTGGCCTTGATACCATGACAGGTGGTAGAGCAAAAAAAATTAGCTCTCTCATTGGTAATGAAAGATGCTTTTTAACATATGGAGATGGTGTATCAAATATCAATATAGCTAAATTACTCGAATTCCATGATAAAAATAAAAAGATTGCCACTGTTTCAGCAGTTAGACCTATAGCCAGATTTGGTGAGCTTTACCTCGATGGAGATCAGGTGTTGTCTTTTCAAGAAAAGCCTCAAATGCAAGAAGGCTGGATAAACGGAGGTTACTTTGTTTTTGAACCATCATTTTTTGATTTGATTGAAAAAGATGAAACTATGCTTGAAAGAGAACCTCTTGAAATAGCTACTAGCAAAAAAGAGCTCTTTGCTTACAAGCATGATGGCTTTTGGCAGTGTATGGATACTGCAAGAGATCGTGAGATATTAGAAAAACTATACACATCTAAAGATGTCCCCTGGGCTAACCTCTGATAAAAATGAAAGTTCTTATAACTGGCAAAAATGGATTACTAGCAGGTAGATTAAAAGAAGCTTTGAGTGCTGGAAAAATTAGCTGCACATCTATAAGTGGCATGAATATGTCTTCATGTGTTAATGAAAAATATGACTATATTATACATGCAGCATCTCCAAATTCAGAAGACTGCAATAATGAAGAGATAAGCAAAAGGTATGTAGAAGAAAGTAAAAAACTAGTGGAAGCAGCCATTAATAAAGGTGTTAGACGCTTTATATTTCTATCCTCAACCCAGGTATATAGTGGGCTAAATAATAATCTACTACATGAAAACCTGAAGCTTTCAGAAGCTGGGAACAAATATATTCAAATAAAAAAGACTATTGAAAATTTTTTATTAAGGAAAGAGATATCGAGTAAAATTAGTCCAATTATTCTAAGAATATCAAATGGGTATGGGTCTCCTGTGGATAAAAACTCAAAGTGCTGGCATTTGTTAGCGATGGATGTCTGCAGAAAAGCAATAAAAAATGGGCAAATAACTCTAAATTCTAATGGGGAAGGGTATAAAGATTTTATACCAATTACGAATATTTGCTCGTCAATTGAAAATATTATGATAAAAAATATAGATACAGGTATATATAATCTGGCAACTGGTGATTCATTAAAAATAATTACCTTTGTTGGCAAGATTAAAAGTATTCTGGAGCATAAGACTGGTAATGAAATCAACATTAATATAAATAAAGATCAATTAATGAGCATAGAAAAGTATATCTATGATAATAGTAAACTAACAAATATATTAGGGCAGAGTACAGTGAATCATCAAAATGAAATTGATCGTTTAATAGATTTCTGCATTACACATTTTGATTGATAATAAGTTTTCTATAATTTTACCAACCTATAACAGAGGTGATTCTTACCTGAGGGATGCTATTAACTCAGTCGTTGATCAGTCATATACTAATTGGGAACTAATAATTATAGATAATAATTCTAATGATTGCACAGATAGTCTCATTGAGTCTTTTAGTAATGATAAGATTAAATTATACAAAATAAATAATGCTGGTAATATTGCGAAATCAAGAAACCTCGGCATTATAAAAAGTACTGGTAACTATATTTCATTTTTAGATTCAGATGATTACTGGAATAATAAAAAATTAGAAATATGTAATAAATATTTTTTAAATAATAAAAATTTAGGATTATGTCATGCTGAGAATTGGCTAGACGAAGATGGTAAAGAAACATATCGCATGTATGGTAAATCCCATATATTTGATTATAAATTCTTATTAGAAAGAGGAAACTGTCTGTCGCTTTCTGCAGTAGTATTACCTAAAATTTTTTTAAATAATGTGGGTTTGTTTTCTGAAGATAAAAAATTCATAACCGCGGAAGATTATGAATTATGGACGAGATTAGCAAAAGCAAAGAATAATATTAAATACATAGACAATATGCTTGGAGTTTTTAGAGTTCATAGTGCATCAGAAAGCCATAATATAATTAAAAATACTATTGCGGTAATTGATGTAATAAAGTTTCATCATGATGATAGCGTTGGATCAAAGATAGATAGTTGTATATCCCAGGCATGGCTCAACAGTGCAAAAAATTGTCATATAAATAGTAATTACAAATTAGCATTCTACTGCTATATTAAATCAATAAAATATAAGTTTAAAATACAGGTGCTATTTATATTTTTATTATTAATTCCTAACTGTATTTTTAAAAATATTTACTCAAAATATAGAGGGTAACAAAATGTCAAATGATACAGATTCAATATTTCTAGAAGCGCTTCTATTACTTATAACTGGTGATAAAGATATTTTAGAAATAGTCTTGTTATCTCTATATGTGACATTATCGGCGGTAATATTATCCTGCTTATTCTCTATACCGTTGTCTGCAATACTGACAATCAAGAATTTTTTTGGTAAAACAGCTATCATTATTATATCTAACTCATTGATGGCATTACCACCGGTAGTTGTAGGATTAGGACTTTATCTCTTAATTTCTGCTAACGGAATCCTAGCGGCATATGAACTCTTATACACTCCAAGTGCTATGATTATTGCTCAATTCATAATCCTTACACCTATTATTGTTGCTCTTTCAAGACAAAATATTCAAGAGTCATATGCTAAATATGACGAGTATTTTAGATCGCTTGGAACGTCGACTTTTCAAAAAATTAAAACCTTAATATGGGAAACTAGATTTAGCCTTATTACCAATGCATTAGCTGCTTTAGGAAGAGGGCTTTCAGAGGTTGGTGCTGTTATAATTGTTGGTGGAAATATTGCACATCAAACAAGAATGATGACTACAACTATAGCAATGGAAACATCTCGTGGTGATCTTAAGTTAGCGCTTGCAGTCGGTATTATTCTTATATTTATTTCGATTACAATTAATATAATTTTGTATGCATTAAAATCAAATTTAGAAGTTAATGATGGAAAATAAAATTAAAAAGTTATTCCCATGTACTATCAGGAACTTACAATTAAAGTTTGAACAAAATGTAATATTCAAAAATTTAAATTTTGTTATTTCAGAGTCACCAATAACTGTTTTAACAGGGAATAATGGCACAGGTAAAACACTATTACTGAAAATACTTGCGAGCATCATTAATCCCACATCCGGCTCAATTACATTTAATAATGAAAATTTAAAAAACAATGATTTTAGTTTTATTTTTCAGAAGCCTATTTTTCTAGATAGGACTGTTTATGATAATCTTCTTTATGTTTTAAAAGTTAAAAATAAAATGAAGAGAGCTGACGAAGTCATTAATAAGAATGCTCAAGAATATAAAATTACACATCTTCTTTATAGATCAACCCGGGGTCTTTCTGGAGGCGAACAGCAAATAATCTCTTTTATCAGAGCTTTGATAGTATCTCCTAAAGTTATATTTTTAGACGAGGCATTTTCAAACCTTGATAAATTATATATTGATAAGATAGAATTTATTATTAACCAAATCTCTAAAAATGGAATTAAAATTATAATGATTAGCCATGATGATAATCAAATACTGAGATTAGCTAACCAAGTTTTTAACATTAAAGATGGCGCGATAGATGAAAAAATTTAACTATATAATTACTCTTTTTTTTATATTTATTACTCTCAACCATTCTTCTTACGCATCAAATAAATTTATCACTCTGCAATCTACTACATCTACTAGAGACTCAGGCTTATACAACTATTTACTTCCAATTTTTGAAAAAGAATTTAAGATTGACATTCGTTTGGTTGCTGTTGGCACAGGACAAGCTTTATCTAATATAAGAAATTGTGACGGTGATCTCGCTATCACGCATGCTCCTAATTTAGAGAAAATTTATTTAAGCAAAGGCTATATCTCAGAAAGAATTGAATTTATGTATAATGATTTTGTTTTTATTGGGCCTAACTCTGACCCATTGAACATAGCCACCTCCAGTAACCCTGACGAAGTCTTGTCTAAGATATATTCTAATAAAACTAAGTTTATCTCTAGAGGTGATTCTAGTGGCACACATATATCGGAATTAAATCTCTGGCGCCGAGCTTATTTATCTCCAGGAATATACAAGGATACTTGGTATATGGAGGTTGGCCAGGGAATGGGGGCTACGCTCAATATTGCAATTGGCTCAAATGCTTATACATATTCAGACAGATCGACCTGGATTAATTTTAAAAATAAGTCTAATCATAAAATTCTTTATTCAAATTCTGAATTACTCAAAAATCAATACTCATTGTTATTAGCAAATAGCACTAGATGCCCGAAAACAAAAAATTACTTGATCAATATTTTCAAGGAATGGCTTCTGTCTGAGGAAGGCAAATTACTGATTAAGTCATATATGGTGAAAAACCAGGTTCTCTTTCATGTTGATTAGTATTTATAGACATAATATATATTATACGAACATATATGCTTGCCGATGAGTATATTAGACCCTATCCGTATACTATATGGTAATATAAGAAACTCATGAAAAAAATACTCAAATATCTAATTAAAAAACTTGGCTATAAGGTAGTCAAAGAAAATTCTATTAAGTATGACATGGACTATGATCCTAGGTTTATCGGTGAATTTGAGAAACTTGAACCTAATACAGCAACTAGCATAGAAAGGATGTATGCCCTAAAAGAAGCTGTGAAGTATGTTGTTTCTAACAATATAGATGGTGACTTGGTTGAATGTGGTGTTTGGAAAGGTGGTTCATGTATGTTGATCGCTCAAACATTATTAGAATGTGGTGAAAACAATAGATTAATGTGGCTTTATGATACTTTTAATGGGATGACAATGCCTACGGATGATGATATTGAGAAAGAAACTGGTATTAAAGGTGATGATTTATTAAAGAATATAGAGAAGAATACCGATAAATATAATATGTGGGCATACGCTCCTGAAGATCTAGTTAGAAAGAATATGCAATCGACCAAATATCCATCCGATAATATAAGATATATCAAAGGAAAGGTTGAGGAAACCTTGAATGAAACAAAGCCAGGAACAATAGCTTTGCTGCGACTTGATACTGACTGGTATGAGTCTACGAAAGCAGAAATGCAAGTTCTCTACCCTCTTATAGCAAAAGGAGGCGTGCTTATAATAGATGACTATGGCCACTTTGAAGGAGCTCGAAAAGCTATAGATGAATACTTTGAGAGTATTAATGAACAACCACTTATGCACCGTATAGATTATACCGGTAGGATGATTATCAAGAAATCTTGATATAAATAAGAAGCTCAAAATATATAATGTTCACTTCAGATCTCCATATAACTCTAGGTAATCACCTATTCCCTCTAAAGTATCTTAAAAAAATAGACTCGAAAGTTATATTTATGAGAGAAGATATGGGTCTCTGTACTTACCAAAAGCATCATAAGCAAAAAATAATACTATTTTTATCCTCCATGAGATCTTATAAAGATGAACTGGAAGAAGCAAATTATAAAGTACATTATGAGTATATAAATATTGGTATAACAGATACTTATATAGAATCCTTAATAAAGTATATAAAGAGTAATAAGGTAAAAAGAGTAAGCGTTTTTGAAATAGAAGATAAATGGTTTGAGGAAGAAGTCAATCAGATTAGAAGTCATGTTGATGAGTTAATTATTGTAGATACACCAATGTTTATAACAACCAAGAATGAATTTAAGGCGCTCTGCCCTGTCAGAAAGCAACCAAAATACAGGATGTCTGACTTCTATGCAAATTGTAGGAAAAAGACACAGATTTTAATGGAGAATGATAAGCCAATAGGTGGAAAATGGTCTTTTGATAAGGAAAATAGAAGAAAAATACCAGCAAACATAGAAGTTCCACCATATATTCAACATGAGCAGACAAATTATACGAAAGACCTTAAAGCCTATGTTGAGGAGCACTTCCCATCGCATTATGGAAATTCTGATGATTTTAACTACCCCACAACAAGAAAATCAGCTATGAAATCTCTGGATTATTTTCTAAAAAATAAAATCTCTAAATTTGGGGATTATGAGGACTCGGTAGACGAAAGATCGTTTGCTTGGTTTCATTCTGTTCTCAGCCCTCTTTTAAATATTGGACTACTTACTCCTGATGATATTATATTTAAAATCAATAGCATAAAAGGTATTCCAATTAACTCACATGAGGGTTATATAAGACAAGTTATTGGCTGGAGAGAATTTATGAGGGGTGTATACCAGGCTGAAGGTGATTTGATGCAGAAATCAAATTTTTTTGGTAATAAAAGGAGAATGAAGGATAGCTGGTATAAAGGTGAAACAGGCTTATATCCATTAGATTATAGTATTAAGAGCACCCTAAAGCATTCATATGCCCATCATATCGAGAGATTAATGATACAGGCTAACATAATGAATTTATGCGGGATTCATCCAAAAGCTGTATATAACTGGTTTATGGAACTGTATATAGATTCTTCAGACTGGGTTATGACTCCTAATGTATATGGTATGGGTTTATTTGCTGATGGTGGGATTTTGGCAACAAAACCATATATCTGTGGATCAAATTACATGATAAAAATGATGAATTTTAAAAAAGGTTCTTGGTGCGATATTTTAGATGGATTGTTTTGGAGATTTATCAATAATAATAAAAAATTCTTTAAAGAGAATGCTAGACTCAGCATGATGGTGGTTATATTGGATAAAATGGAAGAAGAAAAGAAACTACGCATATTTTCCTTAGCTGAAAATTTTATAGAGGAGAATACTGCAATAAATGATTAAAGTTTTATTCAATGACAAATGTTCTATTTGCTCTAAAGAAATCAACCATTATAAAAGTTTAAATATTAAAGATATAAATTGGCTGGATATAAATGATTTGAAGGTAGCAACTAAATTATCTGGAAAGAGCCATAAGGAATTATTAAGACGCTTGCATGTGGTTAGAGAGGGTAAGGTTTACTCGGGGGTAAGAGCTTTTATAATAATGTGGGATTCAATACCAAGGTATAAGTGGATATCTAAAATAATATCTTATCCTGGAATATATCATATATCTATTATTATCTATGAGCTGATAGCGATAGTTTTATATTTAAAAAATTACTATCAAATTAATGAAAAAAAATGAACTGCCAGAAAAACTTTGTCCAGTATGTAACCGAAAATTTCAGTGGCGAAAAAAATGGGAAAAAAACTGGGAAAGGGTTAAATATTGTTCAAAAAAATGCTCTTCTGTGAAAACTATTTCAGACTCCATTTTTCCAAAATCTTACTAGAGGAATTTAATTTCTCTACTCCCCCAACCCCAAACTCAAATATAATCTGTTTGTCTTGAGAGAATAATTTGTATTCAGGTATATTTTTAATATCACGATCTCCACCATTACAAAAAATAATTTTGGATTCAGGATATTTTATTTTTAAGTCATTAATTGCCTCGACCGCTGTACCATCACTATCATCAAAAATAATAGTTTCATCCACCAAAGACAAAGCATTCAGTATCACCTCTCTTTCTTTATGAGAAAGTAAATATTTTCCTTTTTTATTCTTCAACCATTCATTGGAATTAACTCCAACTACCAAATAATCAGCTAATTTTCTAGCTGATTCAAAATATTTGATATGTCCTGAATGGAGTGGATCAAATCCTCCTGTAACTAGGGCTATTTTTTTAATCATAATAGAGAGAAGTGTTAATCAAATTCCATGAGAAGTTGTTTTCTTGAAATCAAATACTCATCTTCATCTATGTAACCCTTAACATATTCTAGTTTTAAATTTTCAAGCTTAACGAGAGTAGCTGATATCATCTCTTGGTATTCTTGACCACGTGGTTTCGCGCAGCCTTTATTATTATATATCCTTATAAGATGGCTCTTCCTTTCCGATGCATTATACTGCGCATGTATTGATGTTCCATAAGTAACAAAGTATGCTGGGAAAAAAAATAATCCGGAGAGTATATTAGCATCTGTCACACCTTTGTTAGAGTGAGCTATATCTTCATTTAAGCTTGCTGTTTCAACAGCTAACCTTAATTCATTACAAGTCATTATCTGGTCATTGACCTGAATAATATCAATTGCCTTAGGCGTAGCACAAGATGCAATAAACATGATAGTTACTATAGATATAAGTAATTTTTTAAACATTAATTTTAATTCTATTGATTCCATATAATAAATAGTTTATTAAAAATAGTTCGCTATAGATAGTCTTTATCATTAAATAGCAAAAGTCATTTTTTTAATTTTCTATATATCCATGGTTCTATAGGAGAGGCAATGCTCCATAAGCCCCTCCTATTCTCTTTTGCATCCCTTTCCAAGTTAAGGAGATAATCATTATTCCTTTCACGTTTATAAACCCAGGCGTTTCCACTTTTAATCATTTTTGCATTAATATAAGTCGGAGAATTATCTTCGTAAATAAATATATTACATATTAGTCTTCCATAGAAGCCTTTATCCCATTTGCCATCTTTCATTTTACATGCCACTGTTACAGGTTTATCTAGTATCATCTCTTCAAGAAATTTTTGAGATTTAATTCCATGAGCTTGTTTACGCTCTGGAGCATCTATATGGGATAATCTAATTTTTAATGCTTTACCTTCATAAAGAACATGGATTGTATCTCCATCAGAAACCTTGGACACAATTCCATTAAACTCACTTGTCTGGCTATAAGCATTATTAAGAAAAAATAATGACAATAGACCTATTAGGGGTAGAGAAACCTTCATAAACTTTTTATAAAGGCATTAATTTCTTCGGCAAAACTTCCCGTGTCAGCCAAGAAAGAATCATGTCCTTGAATACAGTTCAATTCTTTATATTCAACTTTCACATTTGATAAAGATAAGTTTTCAGCAATTTCTTTTTGTTGTTGTGGTGGAAACAAGACATCTGTATCAACACCTAAAACAAGAGCTTTGTTAATATTGATTTTAGAAAAAGCATCAAGACTAGATTTTCCAAGATTTGCAACATCAAACCAATCCATTGCCCGCGAAAGGTATAGGTAACAATTTGCATCAAATATATTTTGAAATTTTACAGCTTGATGTTCAAGATACGATTCAATCTCAAATTCAAAGCTAGTATTCTCAATACCAAATGTATTTTGATTTATTTTATTTTCTACTGATTTTTTTCTACCAAACCTTTGAACCCATTCATTTGCAGACCTATAGGATGTCATACCAATCTTTCTTGCAATTCGAACTCCATTCAAGGGAGGTTTTTCATAAGAGTAGAAACCATTACTCCAAAGCGGATCTTTCCTTATAACTTCTCTCTGCAAAGATCTCAATGCTATTGCAAATGGTAATGCTTGGGTAGCTGTAGAAATAAGAATCATGTTATCAACAACAGTATTATGCAAGATTGAAAAAGCTAATGCTTTCATGCCACCTAATGATGGACCTATTAAAACATGTATTTTATTAATTCCAATTTTTTTTAAAAGTAAGCGAGATGCGTCAGCCATGTCTTCGACTGTTAATTCAGGAAAAGTTAATCTATACGGCTGACTTGTTTTTTTGTTAATTGAAACAGGACTCGTTGAACCAAAGCAACTGCCTAATGTATTAATACAGATCACATGATATTTTTCTGTATCAATAGCTTTCCCATCTCCAACCATAGTTTCCCACCAACCAGGAGTCTGGTCACCCTGGGATGAGGTAACATGAGAGTTTGCAGAAAGCCCTGTAAAAATAACAATCACATTTGACTTATCTTTATTTAACTCCCCCCAAGTTTCATAAGCAATATGTAAATTTGATAACTGACCACCTCTTTTCATCTTAAAAGAGTCTGTAACTTCCACGAGCTTAGCTGAGACATTACCATGTCTAAAGAGTTCTACGATTTTGTTATCTGAGCCATTTTTCATAAACAAATGTTAGTATAATTCCTTGTTTAAAACAATTAATAAGTTATCGTATAAGAATTTCTTATTAACATTGCTCCTTATTTCATACTTATAGTTATATAGTAACCTAATAACAGCGATGGATCTTTTCGGAGATATTGATATTTTTTCTAATAATTCCTTGTAAGCAAATTTTTGCTGTGAACTATCATCAAGAAAATCTCCTTTCATCAATAATGCGAACATCTCTATTAAATAATCTAGAAATATAAAACCTCTTTTAGACCAGGTTTCAGACAAGCTTAATGGGTTAATTTTATTTGAAATGAGTCCTGCTATTTCATCGTTAATCTTTTCATAACCTTCCAGGTAATCCTGATCCTTGGTCAAATCTTTAATTTTAATTTTTTTAGAAAAAAAGTAGTCAAAGAATAATTGGTCTGAATTCTCTATAGAGTCATATTCATAGGTGAAACAATGACACCTGCTTCGGATAGTATCTCTTACCTGCCCCAGGTCTGGTGTAAGTAAAATAAAAATAGCAGGACAGCTAGTTTCTTCAAGAGTTTTCAGGAGTGCTGCTGAAGCCTGATTATTCATATAATTGAAATTATTGATTACGACGAACTTATGCTCATAGTATGGAGATAAAAATGTAAATTCTTTTAGGTCTCGAACTTGGTCAATAGTAATTTCAGTTCCAACCCGATTATTCTCGAATTTATTTTCAAAGCCAAATTCATACATTAGGCGTTCTTCATTCGTGAGCATTCTAACTTTATTTCCAGATTTATCATATAGGGGCAAGGAAATGTAATAGATATCAGGAGATGCCATAATTTCTCCAGGGATAACAATACTCTTCATATAATAATACTCTTGAATCAAAGATTCAGTAAAATCATATTTACCTGTACCATTTGGAGAATGTATAATTATATTATAATTTCTTTTTGAGAAATCATATTGCAATTTAAATTGATCAATATTTCTTTTTATATTATTCATCTATCAATTTATCAAGATGATTTTGAATATTTTTTTGGACATCACTTACACTATCGTCTGTAAGAACTTTTACAGATTTTTTATTATTCAAAAATATTTTCTCATATGATGACTTAATTTTGACTAAAAAACCTTCCCCTTTTTCCTCAAATTTATCCGATACTTCTCGTGTATTAATTCTTGATAAGCAAGTTTTAATTGATGCATCCAAATAAATGATCAAAGAAATATGTTCTGAGAAATAAGAATCTAGTAATTCATGGAGCTCAATAACTCTTTTATTATTTTCAGCTAAACCTTGATAAACAAGAGTTGAGTAGTGAAATCTATCACAAATCACATACTTGCCATCATTAAGCGCTTTTAAAATAATATTATTATAGTTAAATACTCTAGACGCATAGAAAAGCATTGCTTCTGATAAAGAATCTAAATCAGAGTTTTTATCGAGCAAAATTGATCTTACGGATTCACCAAAACTTGTGCCACCCGGCTCTCTTGTGACAATATGTTTGATTTTTTTCTGAGTAAGGTAATCTGAGGCAAACTTTATATGCGTCGACTTACCTGTTCCCTCGTTACCTTCGAATACTATGAATTTTTTATTTGGCATTTAACATCAGTATATAAAGCTTTTAAGTATATTATATAGTATCTCTGGCTTTGAGAATTTATTTTTTCCAATTCTATCTATAAAAATAATACCTTTGACTGAATTAACTTTAAAACATGAGGCATATTTTTTTACATCACTTACTTCTATGTTTTTTATATTTATCTTATACCCTTTTTTTTCAAGAGATTGAATAATTTTTTCTCTCATTACGCCTTTTATACCGAAATCACTAATAAGTGGAGTGTCAAAAACATATTGTTTTTTTATTTCCTTAGCAAAGAATAAATTTGACGACAATGTTTCTATTATATTTTTATTTTGAGTTATAACTAAGTCGTTATAGCCATTTTTAATATTTTGTAACTCGTTTGCAATCAAACACTGATCTAATCTATTAAGGTGTTTAATTTTTGATAAATTATTATTCCCCAAGGGTTTGTAGTTTGCATATGCAACATCCACCCTCTCCGTCATATTGCCTTTATCAGAGGAAATGCTGGTTCTAATAAAATATAAATTTGGTATTAAATCTTTTGGATATTGATAGCCAAAATCACATGAGCCACGAGATAATATTATTTTTAAGATACAATTTTTTCTATTTCCAATAGCAATTTCAGCATTTTTTTTAATCAATGACAAGGTTGGTTTATTAATACGAATAATATCACAGCCTTTATGTAACCTCCTCACATGCTCTTTAAGATAAATAATCTTATTATTTTTAACTAAAATTGTTTCAAAAAGACCGTCACCATAATTAAAAGCTCTGTCATTAATAGAGATTGTTTTTTTATTAATGAAAATATTAAATTTAGAATTGGTCATCCTAATATTTAGTCATACTTTGAGAATATAAGAGAACCATTTGTTCCACCAAAACCAAAAGAATTACTAAGAGCATGTTTAATATCCACATCTTTGCTAGATTTTGTATTGAAATCTAAATCACACTCTGGGTCTTGGTTTTCCACATTGATTGTTTGATGTAACTTTTGATTTTTTAATGACAAAACAGTTACTAGCGCTTCTACACCTCCAGCAGCTCCCAATAAATGTCCAATCATAGATTTTGTAGAATTAACAACAAGATTTTTTGCATGCGCATTAAACATTGATTTGATTGCTCTAGCCTCGACAACGTCTCCAGCAGGAGTAGATGTTCCATGAGCATTAATGTACCCAATTTCTTCAGGAGCAATGCCTCCATCTTTTAATGCATTTTTCATACATCTTTGAGCGCCCTCACCTGTTTCAGATGGTAAGGTCATATGGTATGCATCCGCACTCATTCCATACCCTGTAACTTCTGCGTATATTTTAGCTCCTCTTCTTTTTGCATGCTCTAATTCCTCCAATACTAGTACTCCAGCACCATCGCCAAGAACAAATCCATCCCGTCCAGTATCCCAAGGCCTGCTCGCTTTCTGTGGCTCATCATTTCTGGTAGATAAAGCTCTGGCTGCAGCAAAACCACCTATTCCAAGAGGTGTAGTAGCCATCTCTGCGCCACCACATACCATTACATCTGCATGAGAGTATTGTATTTGACGGAAACCTTCTCCTACGTTGTGTGTTCCTGTAGTACATGCAGTAACAATTGATAAGTTTGGTCCTTTATATCCATATTTAATGGATAAATTCCCGGCTATCATGTTAATGATGGTTGCAGGAATAAAAAAAGGTGAAATTCTTCTAGGGCCTGACTTCAAAAAGATATCATGAGTATTCTCGATACTAGGAAGACCTCCAATCCCAGAACCAATAGCAACTCCAACTCGTTCAGTATCAACATCTGAATTATTTATATTAGAGTCGTTAACTGCATCTATACCAGCAGCCATTCCATATTGCATGAACAGATCTAGTTTACGTTGTTCTTTGGAGTCAAAATATTTTTCAGCATCAAAATCTTTGATTGAAGCTGAGAATTTTACCGGCATTTTTTCTGCATCAAATACAGAGATATTGGAAACGCCAGATTTCCCTGACATTAACGATGACCAAAGTTCGTCAACGCTATTGCCTACAGGTGTAATACACCCCAGACCAGTTACCACTACTCTTCTTTTTTGCATTATTAATTTACTTTAAGTTTTTAGTAATGTAATCAATTGCTTCCTGAACACTAGTAATTTTTTCTGCTTCCTCATCAGGAATCTCAGTATCAAACTCTTCTTCAAGACCCATTACAAGTTCTACTGTATCTAGAGAATCAGCTCCCAAATCATCAATAAACTTTGATTCGTTTTTTACATCTTCTTCCTTAACGCTTAATTGTTTAACCACAATACTTTTTACTCGTTCATCTATGTTGCTCATGTACTTTGTCTCCTTTTGACTAAATTCTGTTTACGATGATATTTTAAATATTCTACAAGAAAAATATATGTTTTTACATATATAAACCACCATTTACATTAATATTTTCACCAGTGATGTAAGATGCTTCCTCGGAGGCAATAAACCTAACAACATTAGCTAATTCAGCTGCCGAACCCATTCTTCCAAGAGGAATTGAATTTACTAGCGCAGACTTTTGTTCTTCCTTAAGTTTTTTAGTCATATCTGTATCTATGAATCCTGGGGAAATAGTATTAACTGTTATATTCCGACTAGCTACTTCTCTTGCAAGAGATTTACTAAAACCTAAAAGTGCTGATTTAGATGAGGAATAGTTTACCTGACCAGCATTTCCACTTAAGCCTACCACAGAACCAATGTTAATAATTCTTCCGTATCTTTGTTTCATCATATCCCTGACAATTTCTTTAGTTACTCTAAATACTGATGAGAGATTAGTTTCAATAACATCATTCCATTCATTATCACTCATTCTGATCATCAAGTTATCAGCAGTAATCCCAGCATTATTGACTAAAACTGATGCAGCCCCATATTTTTCTTTAATTTCTGTGTTGAGCTCTTTAATTGAGTCTTTATCTTTGATGTCAAGTATAGAGCCAAAACCTTTGGCATTAGACGCTGCTAGTTCTTTATCAATTAAATCCGTTCCTTCTTTTGACCTAGATGTTCCAATAACTGTATATCCAGCAGCAACAAGAGATTTCAAGATCTCAAAACCTATTCCTCTGTTTGCTCCAGTTACAAGTGCGATCTTAGCTTCAGTCATTTAAACACATCTCCGACGCTACATTTATATTTTCGTAATTAGAGATAGATACTGAAGATATATCACTAGCAATTCTTTTATTAAGCCCAGAAAGAACATTGCCCGGCCCAATTTCTATAAATTTAGTAATACTCATCTCTCGGATACTTTCTATTGTTTTTGTCCATAATACAGGACTCTTTACCTGTTTGCATAATGCATTAATTATATCACTATTAGTATCTTTAGGCTTGGCATCAACATTATGTATAACTGGAAATAGGAAATTATTATTAAGATTATCCATATTAATCAATATTTTATCCAGTACATTTGAACATTCATTCATAAGTGTAGTATGAGCTGCTATACTAACAGGTAAGACTTTGACTAGCTTTGCCCCCTTTGATTTGAATGATGGCGCAGAGTCTTTGATAATACTCATGTGGCCAGCCACCACAATTTGTTTCTCGGAATTAAAATTCACTGCCTGAATTAACTCCTTATCTGTGGATAAATCACTACAGACTGATTGAATATCCTGGGCATTTAAGCCTATTACAGCTGCCATGCCTCCTTCGATCCCATCCATTGCTTCCAACATAGATTTCGCTCTAATAACCACAAGATTAAGACAATCTTCAAGAGAAATAAATTCATTTGCTACTAATGCAGTATATTCACCTAAGCTATGCCCTGCTGCATAAGATGGCAGAGCTGATGATCTTTCTTTCCAAACGCACCACATAGCATAAGAAACAGCAACCATTATCGGCTGGGTATAGAGAGTATTATTCAATTTAGACTCATCCTGTACTGCTTCAGTAAGGTTATAACCTAGTATTTCAGAAGATTGATCTATTATTTTAGAAAACACACTATCTTTTATATACGGCTCAAGCATTCCCTTATTCTGAGATCCTTGTCCTGGAAATAAAACAGCATAACTCATAAAGCATCATCCATATAATCAAGATATGAGTAAAGCCCTGGTTTTTGATTACTAATCCAAATTGATGTCTCTATTGCTCCTTTAGCAAATATAGATCGATTTTTAGCCAAATGCTTCACATGTATAGAATCAGAATCACTTGTAAATATTACCTCATGTGTGCCTATTTCAGTATTTTCTCTTAAAGATTCAAATTTGACTGGGCATTCTTCTGAGTGAACATCACCAAGCTCAATACCTAGACCTTTACAGATAACTTGAGCCATTTTAATGGCTGTTCCAGAAGGTGAATCAATTTTATTTACGTGGTGCACTTCTTTTATCAAAATATCATAGCCTTTAAGTGCTTTTGACATAGCCTCTAAAGATTTCAAACTTACATTGACACCCTGGCTCATATTTGGAGCTAAGAGTATAGGTATAGTTTTTGATGCTTCCTTAATTATAGATAATTGTTTATCATCAAAACCTGTTGTCCCAATAGTCATTGGTTTTTTTATCGTAACACACGCATTTATTGTATTTATTGATGGCTTTGGCAGTGAAAAATCAATAACTACATCAAAAGATTTATCGGATGAAGTTATATCAGATGTGAGAATTACGCCATCAATATTTTGATGATTTTGAATTTTTTCCTCAATGTCACAACCTAGGGTGATATTAGCGGAATCATGTGTCATAGATTCAGCATGAATTGATTGGCCCATTCTTCCGAAGAAGCCATTGATCGCTATATTACAAGTCATTTGTTAACCTAAAAAATCTTTAATTTTATCTACCCAAGTATGCTCTTTAGGTATGTGCTTAGATTTGCCTTTTCTGAAAGAGTTGTCAAGTTGTGAAAGAAGATCTTTTTGCTCTTTCGTTAAATTAACTGGTGTTTCAATATGCACTCGACAATATAAGTCTCCAGTTGAATTAGATCTAACTGATTTAACGCCTTTTCCTTTAATTCTAAATTGCTTACCTGACTGTGTGCCATTAGGTATCTTAAGTTCTATTTTTCCGCCACTTAGAGTTGGTACAATTACCTTGTCTCCCAATGTAGCAGTTGTATAACTAATTGGTTGTTCACATAGTAAATCATCTTGCTGTCTCTGAAATATCGGATGCGGCTTCACTCTAACTGAGACGTATAAATCTCCTGAAGGAGCACCTTGTCCACCAGCTTCTCCTTCTCCGCTTAAACGAATTTGGTCGCCTGTATCAACACCGCTTGGGATATTAACTGATAAGCTTTTCGTTTTATTGGTTTTACCAGCACCAGAACAGGTATTGCAAACTTCGTCAATACTTTTACCTCTTCCTCCACATTTTGGACATGGCTGTTGTACAGAAAAAAATCCTTGGCTCATTCTAACTTGGCCAACACCACCGCATTGATCACATGTGCTAAATGCTGTTCCATTTTTAGCTCCAGTTGCATCGCAGTCAACGCAATTAATGCTAGTAGGGATTTTCATCTTAGCTTCTTTCCCACTTACAGCTTCTTCTAAGGATAATTCAATTGAGTATTCGAGATCAGAGCCTCGCCTAGATTGTGATCTTCCGCCTCCGCCAAAAATATCTCCGAAAACATCCCCAAAAATATCATTGAATCCGCCTCCGCCTGAAAATCCACCAGCGCCAGCGCCACCGCCGAACCTAGAATCCATTCCTTCATGACCAAACTGATTATAAGTCTGTCTTTTGTTATCGTCACTTAAAACTTCATAAGCTTCGGATAGTTCCTTGAATTTTTTCTCAGATGATTTGTCACCTTGATTTCTATCAGGATGATGTTTCATAGCAAGTTTTTTATATGCTTTTTTTATTTCAGCAGCAGTGGCTTCTCGACCTACTCCGAGTGTTTGGTAATAATCGTTTTTAGCCATTGTTATTTATTTTCTGCCTTAGGCTCTTCTTCTTTTTCTTCTTTAACTTCGGTAAAATCCGCATCGACGACATTGTCATCTGACTTAGGTTCTCCTTCAGTTGTTTCAGCGCCTTGTTGTTTAGCTGCTTCTTCCTTATAAGCTTGCTCAGCAATCTTACCAGCTGCCTCTGTTAACTTCATTGTTTTTTCAGTAATTTTTTCTGCATCATCAGCCTTGAGTTCTTCTTGAAGATCTTTGATTGCAACATTTACTTTTTCAACTTCTGCTTTATCCGCTTTATCACCTAAATCTTTTACAGATTTTTCAGATGCATGAATCATTGCTTCCGCATTATTTTTTGCATCAACAAGTGCTTTAGCTTTTTTATCTTCTTCAGCATGTGTTTCAGCATCTTGTACCATCTTTTGAATTTCTTCTTCTGATAGACCACTTGAAGCTTTAATTATAATTGACTGTTCCTTCCCAGTCGCTTTATCTTTAGCTGAGACATTTAATATACCATTTGCATCTATATCGAAGGCTACTTCAATTTGAGGTGTCCCTCTTGGAGCAGGTGGTATATCAGATAAATCAAATCTTCCTAATGATTTATTTCCAGCCGCCATTTCTCTTTCGCCTTGAAGCACGTGCACTGTAACAGCTGGTTGATTATCTTCAGCTGTAGAAAATGTTTGGGATTTATTTGTAGGAATCGTTGTATTTTTTTCAATTAGTGGGGTTCTTACTCCACCCATTGTTTCTATCCCAAGAGTTAATGGCGTTACATCTAAAAGTAAAACATCTTTAACATCTCCACCTAAAACACCGGCTTGAATTGCTGCACCCATCGCAACAGCTTCATCTGGATTTACTTCTTTTTTAGGTTCTTTCTTAAAAAATCCTTGAACTACTTCTTGTATCTTCGGCATCCGTGTTTGACCACCGACAAGAATAACTTCGTTAATATCTTTTGCCGTTAAGCCTGCATCTTTTAGCGCCATTTCGCATGGCTTGATTGTTTTAGCAACTAAATCTTCTACAAGAGATTCTAGTTTTGCTCTAGTCAATTTCATATTTAAATGTTTTGGTCCAGAAGCATCAGCTGTTACATATGGTAAATTGATATCAGTCTGATTACTTGATGACAATTCTATTTTTGCTTTTTCTGCAGCTTCTTTTAACCTTTGAATAGCTAACGGATCATTTCTCAAATCAACAGCTTGTTCTTTTTTAAACTCATCAGCGATATGATCAATTAACCTTAAATCAAAATCCTCACCACCTAAGAATGTATCACCATTAGTAGCAAGTACTTCGAATTGCTGCTCACCATCAATCTTGGATATCTCAATTATTGATACATCAAATGTACCGCCGCCCAAATCATAAACAACAACTTTTTGCTCTGCTTGTGTTTTGTCAAGACCATAAGCTAATGCTGCCGCAGTAGGCTCATTGATTATTCTTTTTACTTCTAAACCTGCAATTCTTCCGGCATCTTTAGTTGCCTGTCTTTGCGAATCATTAAAGTATGCTGGAACTGTAATAACTGCTTCAGTAACATCTGACCCTAAATAGTCCTCAGCTGTACGTTTCATTTTCATTAAAATTTCTGCAGAAACTTGAGGAGGAGATATTTTATTACCTTTTGCCTCTACCCATGCATCTCCATTTTCAGCTTTTGAAATTTTATACGGGACCATTTTAATATCTTTTTGAACAGCTTCTTCGTCAAATTTACGGCCAATTAATCTTTTAATAGCATAAAGTGTATCCGCGGCATTAGTTACAGCTTGTCTTTTTGCCGACTGACCAACTAGCACACCACCATCATCGGTATAAGCAACATAAGATGGCGTTGTTCTATCGCCTTCACTATTTCCAATTACTTTAGGTTTATCACCATCCATAACAGATACACATGAATTTGTTGTACCTAAATCTATTCCGATTATCTTTGCCATTATTTACTCCTAAATTTTGTTTCTACTGTGAAGATGTGGACAATAATATTTTTTTCAAGTCTTAACTAGTGTTTTTTATGACTATTACCAAAGCTGGCTTAATTACACGGCCATTTAAGACATACCCCTTCTGAACAACCTCAGCTATGTCATCATTCTTTTTCTTTTTGTCTTCTATAGTACTTATAGCCTGGTGATGATCAGGATCAAAGACTTCTCCTTCAGGATCAATTTCTTTAATATTATTTTTCTCGAGAATTTGTTTAAACATGCTTAAAAGAAGTTTATTTCCTTCTTCTAGTTGCTCTTTAGTAGTTTTGTCACTACTAAGCTTGCAGCTCAGGCTCAAACTGTCATATATAGGTATAATTTCCTGTAATATAGACTCAATTGAGTATTTGTAAGCATTTTCAACTTCTTTAGAGCTTCGTTTTTTAATATTTTCTACTTCAGCTTTAGCTCTTAGAAGCCCATCATAATGTTCATCATGCTTTTTTTGAAGTATTTCAAGTTCGCTGAGCTCTATTACCTCTTCTTCCACCTCTGTTTCTTCAGGGGCAATATCCATAGACTCTGCTTCTATTTCATCTAATTCCTTTTTGTCTTCATCGTCAGTTGAAGTCATAATTTACTCTCTAGATTTATTACACAACAATATTCTATATATAAAGCTTAATTATGCAATATAATATATCCATGAATGAACGAAGTGAAACATATTCAGTAAAAGTTGGCAATATCAGTATAGGCTCACAATATCCTATTAGAATCCAATCGATGACTAATACAGATACATCGGATATCAATGCCACCTTCACTCAAATCATGAAGCTCGCTGATGCTGGCTCAGAATTAGTGAGGATTACGGTTAATGATGAAAAATCTGCTGCAGCTGTTGGAGCAATAAAGTCATTGCTTGTTCAAAAAAATTATAATGTTCCTCTTGTGGGTGATTTTCACTTCAATGGGCATACTCTTTTAACTAAATACTCGGATGCTGCCGCAGTATTAGATAAATATCGAATAAATCCAGGAAATATAGGCTCAAAAGACAAGTTTGACAGTAACTTTGATCAGATTATTCAGATAGCCATAAAGAATGATAAAGCTGTTCGAATTGGTGGTAACTGGGGAAGCATTGACAAGCAGACTTTAGATGAAGTTATATCAGATAAAATTAATCATAAAAGTGATGTAAGTTATTCAGATTTAATGAAAAAAATTCTAATTAAGTCCGTTTTAACATCAGCTGAGAAAGCTATAGAGCTTGGCTTAAAACCAGAAAAAATCATCATTTCCTGTAAAACAAGCAATGTATCAGACTTAATTGATATATATGAGTCTTTGTCTATGGAATGCAAGTATCCGCTACATTTGGGGTTAACCGAAGCTGGATTAGGCCGTGATGCAATAATATCATCTGCCTCAGCATTAGCGATACTTATAAACAAAGGGATTGGAGACACAATCAGAGTATCTCTCACCCCTGAAAGCAATGAGTCCAGAACTGAGGAAGTTGAAGTCTGTCAGCAAATTTTATCCTCATTAGGCATCAGAAACTATAATCCTCGTGTTATATCATGTCCTGGCTGTGGTAGAACCAGTAATACCTATTTCATTGACTTATCAAAATCTATCAAAAGCTATATAAGTGATCAAATGCCTATATGGAAGAAAAAACATCCTGGAGTTGAAGATTTAAATATTGCAGTGATGGGATGCATTGTTAATGGTCCTGGTGAATCAAAACATGCAAACATCGGCATTAGCTTGCCCGGTAATAACGAAAACCCTGCTGCCCCAGTCTTTATAGATGGGAAAAAATATAAAACACTGCATGGAGATGATATTGAAAACCAATTTATTGATATATTACAATCATATATAGAAGAAAATTACCGCTAAAAAATAACATCAATGAAGTGTTTCTCGGGCGAGAGACAAGCATTTTCCTTAGCAACAACAAATAAATAAATTTCCAATTCTGCATAGCCAACTACATCAATATTTTCTTTGAAAATAGTTTTATATTTAAAAGTATGTTTTGGATTGGAAGAAAGTTATTAAACTAATAACTCTGCCCTATTATAACACGGTATTTTTTACTGTGTTGTATTATTTACCTGTTTAATTTTTTTATTTTTTTATGTGGCAATGCATGAGAGTAGCTAAAATTGCAAAATAATAATAAATTATTATAAATGAACGGTAATAATGGTCATTAATATAATTAATTTCTTTTAAGTTCACTTAAATGCTTTTAAATATGCTTAATTTCTCTTATATATATATTTAAATTTATAATGACTATCATAAATAATTTTAAGATGCTAGGGTGAGTTCCTATTTAATCTAGGGTAATATAGTTCATTCAAAAATAAAGGAATATATGGCAAGATTTTTAAGACAACACGACGCTATCAATGACAGACAGCTTCGAACAACAGTAAAGCTACTCGGAACACTTTTGGGCAGAGTGATTAAAACTCATGCCGGTAAAGGCGTATATAATGCTGTAGAAAAATTAAGGAAGGGCTTTATTGGCCTTAGAGAGAATGAGAGCAGCGTTAAGCATGATCAGCTAATTAGATATATTGGAAAACTAGACAAAAATACACTAACGGATGTCATAAGATCTTATAGTAAATATTTTGCGCTGGTGAATGTCACCGAGGAAGCATTTCAGCACATTAATCGGGAAAGACGACTTAAATCTGGTTACGATTCTTGGGATGGTTCATTTGATAGTACGCTTAGAGAGTTTATAGGGCAAAAAATTAATGGGAAAGACCTTCAAGAATTACTAGGACATTTAAAATATATTCCTGTTTTTACTGCTCACCCAACAGAAGCGAAAAGGCGCAGTGAAATGCATCTAATGAGACGTATATTTTCTATGGTATTAGAGTTCCAAGAATATAAAGGACAATCTATCAAAAAAGAAGAGTTGCTAGAAAAACTTGAATCTGAAATATTGATATTATGGAAAACTGATGAAGTCAGATTAAAAAAGCCGACTGTTATTGATGAAGTAGAAAATGGTTTGTATTACTTTAGAACATCATTATTTAAGGCAATACCACAAATATATGGTGACTTAGAAAAAGCTATATCTAGAACGTATCAAAATGATCCAACAAAAAATAATATTGAAGTTCCCAGTTTTATTCGTTTTGGTTCTTGGATTGGAGGTGATAGAGATGGAAATCCATTTGTAACATCTGAGGTTACATGCCAAGCAGTTTATATGCATGCTGAAACTGCAATAACTGAATATATTGAATTGACGAAAGGATTGTCTAAATATTTAACCCACTCTATTCAACATACAAATTTATCTAAAGCATTTCTAGAATCATTAGCTATGGATGATAAGTATGCTCAAGATGCTCTTCATGGTAATACTCAAGATTTTATCAAGGAACCTTATAGAAGAAAGTTAAAATTCATGGAGTTCAGATTAAGCGAATCACTTAGAACCATAAATGATTATAAAAATAAAAGAGAATATAAAGAAAGAGTACATGCTTATAAGAATGAAAAAGAGCTTCTTAAAGACCTATATCTTATAAGAGACTCTTTAACGCATGATAAAGACGAAAAATTAATAGACTTTGGTTTAAAGGATTTAATTCGATTAGTTGAAACATGTGGTTTTTTTCTAGTTAATCTTGATGTACGAGAAGAATCTACGAAACATAGCAATGCTATTCACGAGATCATAAGTTTACTAAACAATGAAGATTATTTATCTTTAGATGAAAATAATCGCATAATTACTCTAGAGTCTATTATAAAAGGTGATTTTAAAATTGATTCTATTTATGAAAAACTATCCAAGGATACTAAGACTGTAGTTGATGTTTTTCTTACCATGGTTAAGTTGCGCAAAGAAATTAGCGAAGATGCATTTGGTCACTATATAATATCGATGACACATGAAGCAAGCCATGTACTTGAGGTTCTTGCTATAGCAAGACTAGCAGGAATGGTTAGAGAAGATGATAAAAAAGGATGGATGAGCAGCGTTAAAGTTTCTCCTTTATTTGAAACAATAGATGATCTATCAAGAATTAGTCCTATACTTGAAAAACTTTTAGATAATGATTTATACAAGGAAATTCTTAAGAATGTAAAAAATAGGCAAGAAATTATGCTTGGGTATTCTGACTCATGTAAAGATGGAGGCATACTCTCTTCTTCATGGAGTCTTTATAAAGCACAAAAAGAAATTACAGAAATTGCAAAGAAATATTCTATAGAGTGCCGTATGTTTCATGGTCGCGGAGGCACGGTTGGCAGAGGTGGCGGGCCAACACATGATGCTATTGTTGCTCAACCAGATGGTACAGTTAACGGTATGATAAAAATAACTGAGCAAGGAGAAGTTTTGTCATATAAATATGCATCTTATGAAACCGCTGTTTATGAATTAGAAATGGCTATTGGTGGACTCATGAAAGCAAGTCAACACTTGGTCTCAGAAGGATCAAAAACTGATAGTGTTATTGAAAAAAATATGGAATTGATGTCACAAAAAGGCGAGGAACACTATAGAGAATTAACAGATAATACTCCCGGCTTAATAGATTACTTTTATGAAGCAACACCTGTTCAAGAATTAGGACAATTAAATATTGGGTCTAGGCCTTCTCATAGAAATACATCTGATAGGTCAAAAGGATCAATTAGAGCGATACCATGGGTTTTTGGATGGTCTCTTTCAAGACACACTCTCCCTGCATGGTATGGCCTTGGTTCTGCTATAGAGAAGATTTTAGATGGCGATGAAAAAAATCTTAACCTTTTGCAAAATATGTATAAAAAATGGCCATATTTTAATGTGTTGTTAGATAATATTAGAATGGCATTAGCAAAAGCTGATTTAAATATTGCAAGAGATTATTCTGAGCTTGTGGAAGATCAAAAGTCTGCAAAAATTATTATCCATAAGATAGAAAATGAGTATAATCTAACGAGAAAATTACTTTTAAAAATAACTGATACAAGTGAATTATTATCCGCATCATCTCCTGTGTCTTTATCAATACATAGAAGAATGCCTTATCTTGACCCTTTAAATTATATACAAGTTAAATTATTAAAAGAGTGCCGCAAGAATAATAATGAAGATCTATTTGATCCATTGCTTAGAACAATTCATGCTATTGCCAAAGGGATGAAAAATACTGGTTAATTTTGATTAGTAATTATTTTTCACGGCCCTTTAGTGGCATAAAGATTAAGTCTTTTCTTATATCGATCTTGATAAAACTGCACGATATCTAATTTTATTTTCCTTAACTTTCTTTATGGCTTTATTAACATCAGAAAATTTAAATTGCTCTACTATAGGTTTGATATTTTTTTCAGCAGCAATTTTCAACATTTCTTTCATCATTTTTCTGCTGCCACCTGGGTTACCAGATATCTTGATTCTTTTCATGATCAAACTAAATGCATGCATACTAATTGGGCTTGGTGGTATCCCAACAAAACAAATATTTCCATCTACATCCAGGGTATTAGCGAGACTAGTCCAGTCAAGGTCTGCGTGAGCAGTCACAAGTATAAAATCAAATTTATTTTTTAATTTAGAAAGATTTTTATAATCTACTACAATATTTGCTCCAAACTTTTTAGCTTCAGTTTTCTTACTTGACGATGACGTTACTGCTGTAACATGATAACCCATGGCTTTGCCATATTGAATTGCCAGATGACCCAAGCCACCTATCCCTATCACAGCAACACGGTCCTTTGGCTTAACCTTGTAACCTCTATAAGCACCATGTACAGTCCATCCAGCACACATTAATGGGGCTGCATGCTCCGATTTTAACTTTTCAGGTATAGGGTATACGACACTTTTATCAGCCTTAACATAGTCTGCAAATCCACCATTTCGACCAACAGCTGTCATCTCAGGAGATGCACACATATTATCTCTATCAGTTTTACAGTATGTACATTTTTCACATACTTTGGAAAACCATCCGATCCCAACACGTTGGCCTATTTTTAAATTTTTTACCTGAGAACCTTTTTGGTTTACAAAACCAACAATTTCATGACCTGGAATAAATGGATAATTTGAGATACCCCAGTCATTATCTATTAGATGTATATCGCTGTAACAAATTCCGCAGTGACTTATTTCAACAACTACCTCTTTAGGGGCTATTTTCTTTATTTCATAACTTTGAGGTAACAATTTTGAATTAGCTTTTTTAGCACCATACCCATTAACGGTTCTATCCATTTATATCTCCTTAAAATTAAATCACATACTTTTACTAATCTTCAGTATTTATTATTTCTGCAAATATGACAATACATTTTCTGGTGATGTTTCCCCATAAGGGTCTTCTTCATAATTATCCGACTTGCCAGGCTCTTCAAAGATCTTCTCAATTTTACAATTATTGATGATTGCAGCATACCTCCAACTCCTTTGCCCAAAACCCAAATTACTCTTTGCTACACTCATGCCCATCGCAGATGTAAATTCCCCATTACCATCAGGTATGGTTTTAATATTTTTAATAGCACAATCTATTGACCATGCATTCATAACAAAAGCATCGTTAACAGATACTACAAAGATTTCATCAATGCCTTCTTTTTTAAAAGTTTCAAAGTTTTGATCAAATCCTGGAAGTTGATGAGTGGAACACGTAGGTGTAAATGCACCAGGTAAAGAAAATATTATGACCCTTTTGTTTGCAAAAATATCATAGCTAGATTTGGTTATAAATTTACCGCCTATGGGGCAAGTCCCTTGTTCTGGCCTCGTATCCCCTTCTCTAAACTGAAATTCTATATTCGGGATAGTATCACCAATACTTATAGTCATCATAAACCTCCTTGTTATTAATAACATTATACTCAATATTATCCTAAACTAACAATAAGATAAAATTAATAAATACAATAAAAATAATCTAGTTTGTTATAATGAATTAAACAAATTAAAGGGAAAAGATGACTCAAATAAACCACGAAGAATTAATTGGCCAATGGCACAGAGACCGTAACCTAATTGATGGCAGTACTGATAAAGATCAATATATGAAACTAATTCAAGAGGCGGGTGAGTTATCAGATAGCTTATGCAAAGGCAAAGATATTCGTGACGATATTGGAGACATGATGGTTGTCTTAATCAATATTATGGTAAGAAATAATTTAACAATGAAAGAGTGCCTGTCGGTAGCTTATGATGATATCAAAGATCGTAAAGGTAAAATGGTTGATGGCATTTTTATAAAAGAAGGCGATGAATAAAATACTCCCAATAATATTCGTTATTATTTTTTCTGGATGTAGTAACCATGATATCAAATTTGAAAAGTGTGCAGATTCAATGTTTGTTCTTACAAATGAATTAATGAAGAAAAGATTGCCTGCAGAAGCTAAATCTACGGAAGTAATCGAAGAGTTCAATTTAAATTCATATAGTAGAAAAAAAGAGTATGCTTTTTATACTGCTCTTATTAAAATATGTGAATTAAAACATTCAGAGAAACCAGAACAGTTTGATCTTGATTATAAATGAAATAGAAAAAATGATGCGAATTTAAACATACTGACCAGCCACATAACCAGACGACCATGCCCATTGAAAATTATACCCACCTAAATGACCAGTAACATCAACTACTTCTCCAATAAAAAATAATCCTGGGTTTTTTATCGACATCATTGTTTTAGAAGAAATTTCATTAGTATCTATTCCGCCTAGAGTAACCTCAGCTGTCCTATATCCTTCAGAGCCAATTGGTTTAATAACCCAAGCATTTATAGCTTCACTTAGTTCTTTTAATATTTTATTAGGTAACTCAGATATATTTCCACTAACATTATTTTCCTTACAGATCATATGAGCCAATCTCTTGGGAAGTATTTCTGCAATGACAGTATTGATCTCTTGTTTAGGATTTGATTTTTTTCTATCTTCTAAAAACTTATGAATATCTAAGTCTGGCGAGAGATTAATTTTAATATTACTCCCTAGTTTCCAGTAAGAAGAAATTTGTAATATGGAAGGACCGCTTAAACCTCTATGGGTAAATAACATCCCTTCTTCGAAAATAGTTTTATTAAAAGAAACAATTGCTGCTAAAGATAATCCGCTAAGTTCTCTACACATCATTAGTATTTTTTCATTAAAAGTAAGAGGTACCAGAGCTGGTAACGTTTCAATTACATTTAAATTAAATTTTTTAGCTATTTCATATCCAAATTTACTCGCTCCAATTTTAGGAACTGACAAGCCTCCTGTTGCTACAACTAATGATTCGCAAGAATATTTTTCAGAGTTAGCATAAATAAAATACTGGTCACCTTGCTTATCAATATTTTCAACAATCATTCCTTTTCTTAAAACGACCTTTGCCATTTCACATTCTGAGAGCAGCATATCTATAATTTGTTGCGCACTTCCATCACAGAAGAGCTGGCCTAATTTTTTTTCATGAAATTCAATATTATGTTTTTTAATCAAATCGATAAAATCATTTTGAGTGTATTGGTTTAAAGCAGATATTACAAAATTAGGATTTTTAGAAATAAATTTACTTGGATGCGTGTTGGTATTTGTAAAGTTACATCTGCCTCCACCTGATATACGAATCTTCTCCCCTATTTTTCTTGAATGATCAAGTAGAAGTACTTTTCTTCCTCTTTTGCCAGCCTCAATGGCGCTCATTAAACCAGCTGCGCCAGCTCCAATTATTATAACGTCATATTCTTGTATTAATTTCATTCTTTAGATGATTTTTTATTAGTTCTTGGTATATGTGAGTATTGAATTTATATCTAGTTGTTGTTTAGGGGTTAAGGGAGTATCCCAAACTGTATTAATCATCTTGTATGCAGTTTCTCCATGACTCTCTAACCGCTCATAGATTTCTATAGACTTAATATGGTTATCTTTTGCATGCTTCTCAATCGATTGGTTTAGGGTTTGCCCCTGCAATACTAAATTAAAAATATCAAGGCAGGTCATTACGCTTTCGTATCCCTTATTACTAAATCCTTTAGATTTTTCAATTGAATGGATAATGGTTCCATTTTTAATTAATTCTGCAATATACTTTGCGCATTTTTCTGGTGGCTGAATATTATTCTCAAGAAACCAACCAAAAAGTTTGATTAAAATATCTGTATTTGCGCTTCTCTCGACCTCTTTATCTTTGTTCTCGATATTATCAATTACAGTATGGAGTATATCTTCATATCCTTTGGCTAGTACTTCAAACGGGTTATCCTGTTTTGGCAATACAAATGTCCCCAGTGCTTCTAAAATTAATTATACGGATTAGCAATTTAATAACTATTTATTATCATCTATTGTTGCTATCGGTCTACTCTTATCCATGATCCATTCACTCCATGACCCCACATATAATTTAATACCGCGAATACCTGCTATTTCTAATGCTAATATATTATGGCAAGCAGTGATTCCTGAGCCGCACATTGAAATAATGTCATCGCTTTCTGTTTCTCCTATTAGTTTGCTAAAAGTATGCTTTAATTCTTCAGCAGACTTAAAATGTCCTTTTTTATCAAGATTTTGACCTAATGGGTGCGAAATAGCCCCTGGAATATGCCCAGCAACTGGATCTACAGGATCTTTAATACCCAAGTATCTTTCTTTTGATCTAGCATCAATTATAAGTTTATCCATTTTATATTGAGCATCTTCTACATCATTAATGGATACATGCATATTATCATGAGTATTTGGAGTAAAAACTGATCTTTCAAAAATTGTATTGTCTTGAGTTAATTTTCCACCAGAAGCCATCCATCCGCCTAATGCGCCATCTAATACGGCAACATTTGTATGGCCGAGCCATTTTAAGATCCACCACATTCTTCCAGCAAATGCACCACCAGCATCATCATAAACCACAGCCTGTTTAGAGCTATTTAAGCCCCACTGAGAGAGTTTTTCCGAGAGCATATCAGCGTCTGGAAGCGGATGTCTGCCACTACTACCTGTCTTTTCACTAGCTAAATCAGAATCAATATCTACAAATATAGAGTTTCGAATATGTCCTTCAGTATAAGCCTGTATACCATATGCGCTATCTTTCACATCACATCTACAATCAAAAATAATAAAGTCTTTATTATCTATATTATTTTTTAAAATATCACTAGATATTATTGTTTTATAACTCATTTTAAGACTTAAATATAAAAATTAAACCAACAACTAGTGTCAATACATTTAGCATCACACTCATAGTATGCAGCTTTTTAAATCTTGACGCCCCTGCTTCTCCCATATCTCTTGCCGCATTAATCACGGGAATCATAAGTTTGCTTGTTACAGTCAAAGCCATCATAGCTATTAGTAAAGCTAACAATATTGTGTTTACTGGTATGTTTAGTAAAAAAATGAGTACCAAACTTAATCCTCCTATTATTAACCCAAAAATATAGTACTTTGGGAAAAAGGCACGTAAAAATAACCCTGCGCTCTTTTCATCTAATACTTTAAATACTGTCGGCGCAATAATTGCCGAAAAAAATATGATTGATCCAACCCATATACTTACTAAAACTACTATTAAATATAAACTCATGTACGACCTCCTCTGTCATAATTAGATATTATACAACATCACTTAATAAGCTTATAATTTAATATGCCTAAATTAATTATTGACCTCAATGCTACAAAAGAGAATGCAATAAATGAATTAAATGACTTTATTGACAATAGATTGCACTCTTATGAAAGTTTGCGTAACTATGATCTTGGTGAGGACAATCATCAGAATGTAAGTTTGTTATCTCCTTATATCAGACACAGGCTAATCACTGAGCAAGAGGTCATCTCTGCAGCATTGAATAAATTCCCTCTACCTAAAATTGAAAAATTTATCCAGGAAGTCTTATGGAGAACCTACTGGAAAGGATGGCTAGAACTACGTCCTCGAGTCTGGGATGATTACAAAGATAATATACTTATTAATAACGATAGAAAACAATTACTTGAAAAGGTATTGTCATATAAAACTGATATCGATTGTTTCAATATATGGACTAAAGAGCTGATTGAAACGAACTATTTACATAATCATGCCCGCATGTGGTATGCGAGCATATGGGTTCATACCCTTAAATTACCCTGGGAAGCTGGTGCAAATCTATTCTTAAAGCATTTATTAGATGGGGATCCTGCTTCAAATACTCTTAGTTGGCGTTGGGTTGCGGGAATACAGACTAAAAATAAATCATATCTAGCAAAACACTGGAATATTCAAAAGTTTACTAAAAACAGAATAAACCCTCCTGAAGAACAGTTTAGTTCTACTCCGGCAAATATACTATATAAAGAGTATTTACCCCAATCAGTAAAATACAATGAATCAAAGATCGTAAATTGGTCTAAGGCCGGCCTATTAATGACCAGTGAAGATATAGATGTATTGAGTTGTAGTAAAATCCCGTTTCCAATCAATAATGCTTATGCTTTACCGCTATGCGAAGAAGAGTATTCGGTATATGCGGATAATGTGATCTCCTTTAAAGAAAATAGCCTATCAAACTACTCAAAATTGCTTAGTGAAAGCATAAAATCAATAGAAGTTAATAGCAGTCATGATAACCAGATAGAATCAATATGCTCATGGGCTCAAAATAATAATATTACTGAGGTGGCCTGTCTTGCTACGCCAAGGGGTTACATGAATGACTTTATCAATAATCTTAAAATAGAATTAGATAAAAAAGATATAAAATTCATTAAGTTATATAGAGATTATGATATGAAATATTGGAATTTAGCGAGCGCAAGTTTCTTTAATTTTTTCAAGAAAGCTATTCAAAAAATATAGGCTTACTTTAATGACTAGAGTCCAATGAATACTGTGCTCTTATGATATCTTGTGGAGCTAGCCGAACGCGACATGGAGTATCTTGAGAATAAGTGCGCCCAAAGAGATTCGAACTCCTGACCCCAAGCTTAGAAGGCTTGTGCTCTATCCAGCTGAGCTATAGGCGCATTTATTTATCTGATTCTTTATTGACGGTAGACTGATCATCTAAATCTAGTTTATTGATCTCATGGTCTTTCACGTCAATTGAAAGTCCCATTTTACTCATTTTTGTAGCTTTGTCATTTAATCTTACCAATCTTTTTCCCGCTATACTTATCTCTTCAAGAAACTGAGTGAGCTTTTGGTGCATTTTTGTATATTCTGTAGCTGTATTCGATATATCTATGATCATTTTTTCAGCTGACTTCATAACTTCCGAAACATTATCATTTTGTTTTTTAATTTTCCAATACATTTGAACTATTTTAATAATAGGCATGAGTGTTGTAGGCCCAACGATCGCAACATTGCTCTCTATGCTAAACTGATGATACTTCCTTAAGGCTTCGATATATGCGCCTTCTGAGGCCATAAACATTACTGTCATTTCCAGACTCTCCCCCTCTTCTAAGTAATCATGGTATGATTTTTTTGAAAGTGCTTCTATATGCTTTTTCACTGCATCGTAATGCGCATTTCTATGTTGGTCTATAACAGCTTTACTAGCATTTTCAGAGATAGCATTTAGCAGCTCAGAATACGAGAAAAGAGAAAGCTTTGAATCAATAATAACTCTTTTATTTTCAGGTAAAAATAATGTAATATCTGGTCGCAAAGAGTTTCCATTGGGACCCTTTCCTGACTCTTTATTAACTCTAAATTCACCAATTCCCCCCTTGTCATTTATGCGTTGCAAGCCAGCAGTCTCTAAAATAGTTTCTAAGATTGTTTCCCCAATCTCTCCAACTTTTGTTCCACCTTGGGTTAATAATTGCCTTATATCTCTTAGAGCTTCAAATTCTAATTTCCATTGATCTTTCAACAAACCAAGCATTGCTTGTATGCTTTCCCTTTCAGAATCCACTTTATCCTTTTCTTTTTGTATCCTGTCATTATTCACTTGTGCATTGGCTAATTGGGCTTTTAAGCTTCCTACTTCCCGCGCACTCTCCTCGGTAGAATCTTGTTTGATGGCAATTTTTTTTGACGAATACCAAGAATAGCCAATATAGGCTAATAAAAAAATAATAGTAAATATAAAGTAAATTTCGGTCATAGTCTTATTTGTAATAAGGTTTATAATAACATGAGATAAACTGTCTTAATAAATGAATATAATAATTTTTACTGAAAACAAAAGTGCAGGTGGAATGGATACATTCTATGAAAATCTTGTTAAATCTTGGCCTAACAAGGATGATAAAATTATTTTTATCTGCAATAAAGGGCATCCTGGTTTAAAATTTTTGAGCAATGTATTCCCTGATAACTCTAAAATAATTCCCCACTCTTTACTCCTGAGCTGGGATATCAATTGGGTGAATAACATCCAGGTGATAATCATTCAGAAGATCATAAGGAGGCTATTAAAGTATTTCTTACTCCCTTATCAATACTTATCAATAAAAAAATTATTAAAAACTATAAATGCTGATTGCTTAATATCAGTGAATGGAGGTTACCCTGGAGGCATTACAACAAGGCTAGCTAACATTGCATGGAAATCAATTGGGAAAGGAAAGTCAGTTCATTCACTTCATGGGTTGTCATTACATGATAATTCATCATATGGTTTTAAGAAATTATTAAATATGTTCGAAAAATATATAACATCTAAACATATTTCATCTTTAAGTAACTTGGTATGCGTCTCTCAATCATGCGCTAATTCATTAAAAAATTATCCTGGCTATGATGGTAAGCTTCCCGCTCAAGTAATTTATAATGGAATTAATTTAGAAGAAGGAAATAAATCTGGGAGCACATTAAATTTACGCAATAACTTAAAACTAAGTAAAGATTCAAAAATTCTCCTAATGCTTGGAACTTATGACTCCAATAAAGGTCATGCGCATCTTTTTAAGGCAATGAATATAGTGCTAAATAAATATCCAGAATGTCATTTAGTAATATGTGGTGATCATCGAGGCCTAGAAAAATACCTAGTCGTAAAAAGCATGGAAAATATCATGTCAGATACAAAAAATATACATCTGCTAGATTATATTCCACATGCATCGAATTTAATTCAACAGGCAGATATTCTTCTAATTGCTTCACAAATAACTGAGGCTTTTGGATTAACTGCCATAGAAGCAATGAAATACAAAACACCAATCATATCAACAGAAATTGATGGACTAAGAGAAACAATAGGTTCAAATGGTGATGCTGGATACTGTTTAGAAAAAAATAACCATGTCTCCTATGCTGATAAAATCATCTATCTCCTAAAAAACCCTGATGTAAAAAATAATATGGGTGAAAATGGAAGAAAAAGGGTTGAGAGTAAGTTTAATTCTATGAGGATGTCAAAAGAGTATCACGCGCTATTATTAAAATAGTTTCGGCATAATTTTATGTAATCATTAGCAGGAACGATATAATAACTTTCTATATATTTTTGATTTTTTAAAGAAGATAATCTAGAGTTCCAAGCATTAAGACCTTTGTTCCAGTTAATATAATCAAAATATTTTAATTGGCTAGAATAGTTTTCTATTATTTTATACTTAGTATCAGCGACATTGGTAATATCGCAATAAGCGTTAGCAATAATATTACTATAAACTTGATAACACCATATATCTAGCTTCTTATCATCACTCAACTCTAATAATAGTTTATTAGCATTTTTATGATCATCATGATTGTCTAAAATAAATGGTATTAATATAATATTTGGATTAAATTCTAAACTTAAATTATTTAAAATATTTTTTCCAGTTATCTCATTTCCTACTAACCCATCACTTAATCTTAAAAATGTAATATTATTTACACCAAGATCATTTGCGGATTTCCTTAACTCTGTTTCTCTGACCTCTGCATCATTGGCAGCACCTGATGATAAGGATAAGATATTTATATTACATTTTTTCTTGACAGCCTGAAGGAGTAATCCTCCGCAACCCAAGGTTTCATCATCTGGATGAGGGGCAATAACTAATATATTTTTGTTTTCAGGTATCTGAACTTGGATAGGCTTTATATGTTCTTCAAAATGCAGAGAATTAATTAAGCCTGCCAAATTATTTCTTTCACAATCACTAAATTGTTTTTTCATGAAAAACTTATATCTTTTTTTAGACCAAATTAAATTTATAATATTTTTTAAAAACTTTTTCATTGCTTGCTTTCTTCTTTATTTGAAAATCTGATGCCAACAAACAAACCCTTGTCTTTATGGTGATCGCTCAATATTCTAGCATTTCTCATGGTTAGGCCTTGGTTGTTTAATTAGTACCATAATGACATAATCAAAAATGCCGAGATTAGTTTTCTGTGGAGAAGGAGGGATTCGAACCCTCGATAGAGTATAAACCCTATAACACCTTAGCAGGGTGCCGCTTTCAGCCACTCAGCCACTTCTCCTAAAATACTCACTAACTGTTTAGTATTATTTTTCAGACTCAATATCGACAGAACCATCTTGTGGATGAATTTTGTCATATATTTCTTCCCTGTGAACTACTATATCTTTTGGTGCATTGATTCCAAGTCGTATTTGGCTTCCTTTCACACCCAGTACAACGATTTTGGTCTCATCACCAACCATTAAAGCCTCTCCGACTCTACGAGTAAGTATTAGCATGGACATCCCCCTCCATTTTTATTTAAGCCAGGTTCTTTTTATTTTTTTCTAGCTTAAATTCATTATGTAACGCTTGAACTGCTATTTCTAGGTTTTTTTGGTCGATTACAACTGAAATCTTAATTTCAGAAGTAGATATCATTCTAATATTCACTTTATTTTTTGCTAAGCATTTAAACATTTTACTCGCAATACCAGCATGAGATCTCATTCCAACACCTACTAACGAGACTTTTACGATATTGCTTTTTGATGAGACACTCTCATACATCATAATTTTCTTTTTTTTATCAATTACTTGTAATGCTTTTTTAAGTGTATTTCTGCTAACAGTAAATGTAAAATCAGCAAGTCCATTAGAGCCAACATTTTGGACAATCATATCAATTTCAATGCTGGCATCTCCTATTGGCCCCAAGATCTTCGCGGCCACCCCAGGTTCATCTTTGACCCCTTTAATCATGACTTCTGCTTCATCTTTCGTAAAAGCAATACCTGATATAAGCGCATCTTCCATTTTTTTCCCCTCTTTTTTAATTAAAGTACCCGATCCTTCTTGATGAGCATGCAACACTCTCACTGGAACATTGTATTTGCTAGCAAATTCAACTGATCTCAATTGTAACACTTTTGACCCTAATCCAGACATCTCGAGCATCTCCTCATAAGTCAATACTTCGAGCTTGCGTGCCTTAGAGCACAACCTCGGATCAGTTGTGTATACACCATCTACATCAGTAAAAATCTGACATTCTTTTGCCTTTAAAGCAGCTGCAAGTGCTACCGCTGTTGTATCCGAGCCTCCTCTGCCAAGAGTAGTTATATTTTTCTGAGAATCAATCCCCTGAAAACCAGCAACAACCACTACCCTAGATTTAGAAAATTCTAGCTTAATCCTTTTTGTATCAATATTTGATATGCGAGCTGCCATATTATTTGAGTTAGTATGTATACCAGCTTGCCAACCAGTTAAAGATGTTGCTTCAACACCAAGATCATTAAGGATCATTGATAGTAAGGAGACACTTATTTGCTCACCTGTAGAAAGCAACATATCATAATCTTTAGAGTTTGGTGACTTAGACGCTTTATTAGACATGGCCACCAATTTATCAGTTGTATTTCCCATTGCAGACAGAACAATAAGTATATTATTTTTAGAATTATTTTCTGCTAATATTTGTTTCGCAATATTTTTAAGCTTAGAAATACTAGATACTGATGAGCCACCAAATTTTTTAACAATAATTGCCATTTATATTTATAACCTATAAAGCTTTGCTTATATAATCTAGGACGATATTTATATCCTGATTTAGAATAACAGAGGATCCAAAAGTTGGGCTTCCCCCACCTTTAGAAGAAAATTTTATATTTAATTCTTCTATTATTTTTTTTGCATTATATCTATGTTTGCATTGCTTGGAAACACCTACATAACAATTAATTATTTTCTGGTTCTTTCTAAGCAAAACTGAAATAGAGTTTTCATGCTCATTTTTAATTAAATCCGATAACATTTTAATTTGATTAATCTCAATATCTGAACAATCAGCAAGATATAACTTTGTTTTTGAGTCAGTTAATTCGAGAGAGTTAAGGTTTCCTAAGTATAGTTTGGCAAGTTTTTTACTTAGCTCATTAAACTGAGTTAGATTTAAACTCTCGCTTTCTTTCATATCAATAATTTTTTTATGCAAATCAGCAGGTTTAATATTAAGAAAATTTGAGATCTCTTTCGTTTTATCATGTAACGCTTGATATGAATGATAGGCTTCCTCGCCAGTAATAGCTTCAATACGTCTAATGCCAGTAGACACACTAGATTCACTAAGAATCTTAAACAGGCGTATAGATGATGTTTTCGAGACATGTGTCCCTCCACATAATTCCATCGACTTAGTTCCAACATTGACAACTCTAACGTCATCCGAATATTTTTCATCGAAGAATGCTAGCGCGCCACTTTTCAATGCATCTTTATATGAGCTAATCTTTTGGCAAGTCTCTTTATCAGAATCAATTTCGAATGAAACTATGGTTTCAATTTTTCTAATTTCTTCCAAGCTAAGATTCTTATTATGTGAGAAGTCAAATCTTAAATATTTATCAGTTACTAGAGAACCTTTTTGCTCAACATGCTCTCCTAGAACATCTCTGAGGGCTTGGTTTAAAAGATGTGTTGACGAATGATTAGCGGCTATCTTCTTTCTTCTCTTTGTATTAATTTTTAAAAGCACATCATCTCCTATGGAGATAGATCCTGATTCAATAATAACTTGATGAACTATCACATTGTTTATTTTTTGCACATTAGTGACCAGTAAACCACATGAATCATTTTCTATTTTACCAATATCAGAGATCTGCCCTCCGCCTTCCGGATAAAATGGCGTGCTCTCAACCAAAACCAATAGCTCAGTGTTTAATTTATTAAAATCTTTAACTTTTTTATTATCATGATATATGCCGATAATTTTTGACGATAATTCATGATCTAAATATCCAGAAAAAATAGTATTTATGTTTGAATCTATAAAGGAAGTATCGGATAGATCAAATTTACTATACTTTCTGCTTTGTTTTTTTTGAGATTTCATCAAATCCTCAAATGTATTCAAATCAAGCTTTAAATTTTTCTCAACTGCAATTTCTTGAATAATTTCAGAAGGAAATCCATATGTATCATATAGTTTAAATATATTTTCTCCGCTCAGTTCATTGCGACTCTTGGTTAGTTTGTTAATAAGTTCAAGACCTTTGCTTAGTGTATTGAGATAATTCTCTTCCTCAATCTTAAGGGTTTCTTTAATTAACTCAGATTTATTTATCAACCCATTATATGTCTCACCCATTGTATCTTTTAAAATATCAGCGCATGAGTAAATAAAGGGTTCCTGTATTCCAGCATTATAAAGAAATCGAGTTGCACGCCTTATAATTCTACGTAATACATAGCCTCTACCCTCATTGCTTGGAATAACTCCATCAGAAATTAAAAAACAAGATGACCTGCAGTGGTCCATTATAATTTTTTTTATAGTATAATTAATATTTTTACTATTTAATGATTGATCAAGATATTTTTCTAAATCAGAAAATAATGATGTTTTAAAATTATCTGTTTTACCTTCCACAACAGCATGAATTCTTTCCAGTCCCATTCCGGTGTCAACACATCTTTCTGGCAAATCATTTAGTGCTCCATTCATATCGCGATTATATTGCGTGAAAACAAGATTCCAGACCTCAACATACCTATCCCCAGTATCACCCTTTGTTGGAATATTTCCCTCCAAATTATCACCTAGATCATAATAGATTTCAGAACATGGGCCGCAAGGTCCTGTTGAGCCCATCTGCCAAAAATTATCCACATCATCTAGATACCATAATTTATCAGCACCCAGTTTGATTTGATCTATCCAAATTTTTGCAGCTTCTTTGTCATTTTTATGCACAGATACGTATAGTCTACTTTTATCCAAGCCTAGTTCTTTCGTTAAAAAATCCCATGCAAAAAAAATTGCTTCCTCTTTAAAATAATCACCAAAGCTAAAATTTCCTAGCATTTCAAAAAATGAGTGATGACGATTGGTATAACCAATATTTTCTAGATCATTATGCTTTCCACCAGCTCTAACGCATTTTTGACAAGAGACTACTCTCGTATGTTTTGGTTTCTGAATACCTAAAAATATATCTTTGAATTGAACCATTCCTGCATTTGTAAATAACAGTGTTTTATCCGAAGCAGGCACCAAAGAACTAGATTCAATTAACTCATGATTATTCTTTATGAAATAATTAACATATAAATCTCTAATATTCATTTTTTCCAATACTCATGTAATGCATATTCTATGGTCTTATATGAAAAGCCTCTCCCTGATAAAAACATTTTTTGTTTCATCTTGCACTTCACAGGTTCAATATTTCTATAAATGGTTTTTTTCTCAAGAGCAGCTACTGCAGTTTTCTCCCAATCTTTACTGGCATAAAAAGATAATGCCTTATCAATCATGCTAGCATCAACTCCTTTGGACCTGAGAGAGGCAGAAATAAAATTTGGTCCTTTATGGTCATCATACTTAGATCTAACATATGATTCTGTATATCTATCATCTGACTGAAGATCTTTCATCGAAAATTCATCTACACATTTCAAGATTAAATCCATATCAAAATCTTTTCTTGATAATTTATCAACCAACTCTTTTCTTGAGTGCTCTCTCATGCTGAGGTACCGCGATATTGAATCTTTTATATCATCAATCTGATTGCTCATCACTTTTGGCTTTAGGTTTAGCTTTTTTATCAGCAACAGGGTCTTTTGTATCACCCGATATAATATCTCTGATTTTAGTTTCTAGTTCTATAGCAATCTCAGGGTTATCTTTTAAAAATATTCTCGAATTATCTTTACCTTGACCTATTCTATCATTGCCGTAACTATACCAAGCACCAGCTTTTTCAACAAAGTTGTATTTAACCCCTAAATCTATAAGCTCAGACTCTTTGGAAACTCCTTCTCCATACAATATATCAAATTCAGCAATTCTGAATGGAGGTGCTACTTTATTTTTTACTATCTTAACCCTTGTCTCATTACCAACAATTTCATCTCCTTTCTTTATAGCTCCAATTCTACGAATATCCAATCGAACTGATGAGTAAAATTTAAGCGCATTACCGCCTGTAGTTGTTTCAGGGCTACCAAACATGACACCTATTTTCATTCTAATCTGATTAATGAATATCACGAGAGTATTAGATTTTTTAATATTAGCAGAAAGTTTTCTTAATGCCTGTGACATTAATCTGGCTTGTAAACCCATATGAGAAGCACCCATGTCCCCCTCAATTTCTGCCTTTGGCGTTAAAGCTGCAACAGAATCTATAACTATAGTGTTGACTGCACCAGATCTAACCAATGCATCTGTGATTTCCAATGCTTGTTCTCCTGAGTCTGGTTGCGACAAAAGCAAATCATCTATATTAACACCTAAGTTTGCTGCGTATTTAGGGTCTAAAGCATGTTCAGCATCTATAAAAGCCGCTGTTCCACCATTTTTTTGAGTTTCAGCAATTACTTGGAGGGTCATTGTTGTTTTTCCAGATGATTCTGGACCATAAATCTCTACAACTCTACCTTTGGGCAAGCCACCTATCCCAAGTGCTACATCAAGAGTTAATGACCCAGTCGAAACTGCTTCTATTTCAGGATAAACGGACCCTTCCCCGAGCTTCATTATAGCTTCCTTTCCATGGTCTTTTTCAATCTGACCAAGTGCGATCTGCAGTGCTTTTTGTTTACTATCTTCCATAGAATTTGTGGTGCCTCATTAATTTAAGTATTACCATGTATAGTAGCAATTAAAGCTCGCTAATGAAATCATATAAATTTATTATTGCAACTTTAGCTGCTTCTTCACGGTTTTCTTGCCTACTTTTTGATAATTCTAAAAAAATAGTTTTAGTTTTATGTTTGTTCATAATACAGACCCATGTAGAGCCAACTTTTTTATTTGTATTATCAGAGCCTGGACCCATTATTCCAGAAATAGCGATAGCAATGGTCGCGGTACTTATTTTCAGTAAACCATGACACATCTCCTTCACCGTTTCTTCAGAAACAGCTCCATATGCAGATAAAGTTTTTGGACTGACACTTAGTAATGAAACTTTTGAATTATTTGAATACGTGACTACAGAAGATTCAAAAAAACTTGATGACCCAGCTATGTCAGTTAAATATTTAGATATTAAACCTCCCGTACAAGATTCTGCTGTAGAAATTAGCTGATTTTTTAGTAATGCTATATTCTTTAAATCTTTTACTTTCTCTAGGATACTATTCATGCTTATACTATGATAAATTAAACTATAATATTTGTTAACAAATATATTTTTATATAGCTATATTTAGGCAAAGTTGTAATGAAGAAAATCAAAAAAGTTTTATTGTTTACTCATGAAAAATATCAGAATAATACAGATATTCAGAAATTACTTCAGTTCCTGAAAAAGAAAAACATTGGCTATGAGCTGCTGCTGCAGACTCTTAGCGAAATAAAACTAAGCTCTACTGGAGAAGATCTTAAACTATCTTCAATGAGAAAAAAAATCTCACCGAGTTCGTATGGACTCATCATAGTGTTTGGTGGAGATGGATTATTCCTTTCTGCCTCAAAAGTAGCAAATATTTTACATTTACCAATTTTAGGCATAAATTTTGGGAAAATAGGGTTCCTTGTAGATGTTGATAAAAAAGATATCCTTAAAAAAGTATATGAAATTATAAATGGTGACTATATTACTGATAAGCGAATGCAAATAGATTCCAAGGTAATTGATGTCAATGATAATAAAACTTCCTCCATATCTTTAAATGATATTGTAATCTATAACTATGGATTATTAAAAATGATTGAAGCCAGTATTTTTATTAATGATGTGCTTGTTAATGTTCAAAGATCTGACGGCGTAATTGTTTCAACTCCAACTGGCTCTACTGCATACTCAATGTCAAACGGATGCCCTATTGTTAGTCCGGATTCAAATGTAATCTGTATCACTCCAATTTCACCTCATACTTATAGTCATAGACCCATAATTATAAATTCAAGTGATAAGATAAGAATAGTGATTGATAAAAAATCAGTAAAGAATACTCTTGCAACATTTGATGGTTCAAATAATCTGAATGTCCAACACCCAAAAATTGTGGAAATTAAAAAGAGTAAAAAGTATCTTATGATAGCTCACCCATTAGAATATAATTATTTTAAAATACTGAATCAAAAGCTAAAATGGGGCGGAAGATCCTAAAGAGTTAACTCTTGTGACATTTTCCATCTTTGCAAACACCAAATAATGTCATAACGTGGCTATCTAACCTAAATTGATATTTATCTGATATTTTTTCCTGAAGAATCTCTAAATCATTATTCACAAACTCTATGATTTTTCCGCATTTTGTACAGATTAAGTGATCATGGTGTTGCTTCTTAATTTCATAATTCGACTGATTATCGGCAAATTGATTTTTTTGAATTAATCCTGCCAGCTCTAGTTGCATGAGTACCCTATAAACCGTTGCTAAACCTATGGACTCACTATGTTCTACTAACCTATTATGTATCTGGTCTGCACTAAGATGCATACCAGGATTTGACTGAAGAATGTCTAGTATCTTGGTTCTGGGGTGAGTAACCTTTAACCCAGCACCCTTTAAAGTTTCACTATTATTTTTCACAAGCACTCATTATTTTAGATTCTAATATCATTATAACAATAAATAAGCATATTAAACCTTATAATTAACTGTTAATAGCTATATTTTTTCTTCTAATCTTAGGGTCGATTGTAATTGGTTCATATAATTCTAACCTATCATTCTTTTTGATTATATAATCCAGGCTTTTTATTTTACCAAATACTCCTATTTTGTAGGCCATAGAGTTAAAATTAGGTATAACAGAAGGTAAATTATTTTTTAAAACAAAGTCTTTAATGGTACAGTTTTCATTCACACTAAATGTCTTGCTTTTAAGCCGATCTGAATCTACAAAGTAAAACAAAATATCAAACATTTAAGTCGTTCCTTTTCTCTTAAAAGCTTCCGAGATAAAAGAATCTAAGATCGAAGACATTATTTTTGAAAAGATAGGCTTTATTGAAAGTTCTATAATTTTACTATCAAATTTATATTCTAAATAAAGCTCAACGATAGTATTATAATTATCTATTTTCTTGAATTTCCAATAACCCTCTAGATGATTAAAAGGGCCGTCAATTAATTTTATATCTATTTTTTTATTTAGCTCATAAGTATTCTCTGTTGAAAATTTCCAGCTAGCAAAATTTTTAGAAATTTCAATTTCAGCAGACATTTTACTATTAGTATCTGAAATTATCCTAGAATCAGAACACCAAGGAAGAAACTTATGATATTCTCCAACATTATTTATTAATGCAAATATTAATTCATAATCAACATTAATCTCTTCAGATTTATCTATATAATTCATTTTTCTTAAAATAATCCATGTACAAATATTAGTGTTACCGCAATAGGAGCAATATATCTAATCAGTATTAACCAAAAATTAAATTTTATTGGCCCCAGTCTTAATTCATCCATTATAATTTTTTGCTTTACAATATATCCAGTAAATATAGCCATAAGTAAACCACCAAGTGGTAGCATTATTTTTGAAGTAAGACTATCTAGAATCCCAAAAAAGTTCATTCCTAAAAATTTATAATCAGAGATAAGATTAAATGAGAGCAATGTTCCTATTCCTATAACCCATATAAGAAGACCCATTCTAGTACTCGCCTCTGCTCTACTCATTGAATACCTTTCAATTAAAAAACTAATTGCTGGCTCTATGAGTGAAATTGATGAGGTGATAGCAGCAAAAAATAATAAAATAAAAAACAATGTTGCGATTATATTACCACCAGGCATTGATCCAAATGCAATAGGTAATGTCTCAAAAATAAGCCCGGGGCCTGCAGTAGAGGGGTCAAGGTTATAAGTAAAGACAATTGGAAAAATAATTAATCCTGCTAATATAGCAACGGATGTATCTGCAAAAGCTACTATCGCTGTTACCTCACCAATTGAAGAATCATCTGATAAATATGATCCATATATCATCAAAGATCCCATCCCGATGCTTAGAGAAAAGAATGCCATTCCTATCGCGCTTAAGACCACACTTGAATTAATTTTGGATAGTTCTGGTACAAACATATATTGCATGCCATCACTAAAACCACTCAAGGTAGTCGAGTATACAGCCAGACCTATTAATATTAAAAATAATCCTGGTATTAAAAATTTTACAGCCTTTTCGAGTCCACCTTTAACTCCTTTGGCCACTATGAAACAAGTTAAAAACATAAAAGCTGTATGCCACCATAGTAGCTTTATTGGATCCGAGACTAAATTGGTAAAGATTTGCTTAGATCCTTCAAGGTCAATTAAGCTAAAAGCTCCAGATCCAGCCTTTAAAATATAAGACATAGTCCAGCCTGCTATAACACTATAAAATGATAGTATCAATATTCCAGCAATGATGCCTCCCCAGCCAACTAGCTGCCAATTGCTATAGTCATCAGAATTAGAATATTTTTGTTTTTTTGTTGTAACGCGATTAAGGTTAGCGTCAATCTCTGTCACATTAAAACTACTTGATTCCTTCGAAAGATATTGAAGACTGGCAATTGGATTTTGCTTACCATGCCTTCCAATAAAAACTTCTGCAATCATAATAGGTAAGGCAATTAAAACAATACTTAGTATGTAGATTAGTACAAAAGCACCGCCTCCACTTTCACTTACCATCCATGGAAATTTCCATATATTGCCTAAGCCGACCGCAGATCCCGTAGCTGCAAAAATGAACATTATTTTCGAAGACCACTGTCCATGTATTGATTGTCTTTGATTAGCTATCAATGTCTTACTCCAGATAAATATATGATATCATAATAAGTATTATACATAATGTCATAAATATATGAATATATTGTGCACCAATAAGAAGGCATCTTTTAAATTCTCGCTCATAAAAAAAATTGAGGCAGGTCTGAGTCTGCATGGATGGGAAGTAAAAAGTATAAAATCTGGGCATGCTCAGATATCTGAAAGTTATATCACAATTAAAAATAATGAAGCTTATCTTATAAATGCTCATTTAAAAGTGCTGTCAACTACCTCCGAAAGTAATAAGGCTAATTCTCGTCGTTCTAGAAAATTATTACTCAACAAAAGAGAGCTTATTAATATATCTAATGAAATTAAACAAAATGGTCATACCTTGGTCCCAACAAAAATGTATACAAAAAAATCTTTAATAAAGCTTGAAATAGCAATAGCAAAAGGCAAGCAAGCTCATGATAAAAGAGCTGATATTAAAAACAGAGAATGGGAAAGAAATAAAGACAGAATACTAAAAAACAGATAAATTATTTTTTAAAATAATTTAGGTGTCTATCTATCTCTTCACTAGTAGCGCGGATAACTCTTTCAGTTCTACTCTGTACATTATCCATAATATCTTGATCAAATTTATTAACTGCTTGTGATAAACCTTCAATATTGGTTTGCCCTTGAGTCATCCTAAGGTAAACATTAGCTAATAATTTAGCATCAAGAAGAGCTCCATGAAGATTTCTATCAGTATTATCAACAGAATATCTTGAGCATAAGGCATCAAGAGAATTTCGTTTTCCTGGAAAACTTTTCCTAGCAATTTTTAATGTATCAAGGATATTTCTTTCTACGCTTATACTATCCGGATTTTCGCCTGAAAAACTAATCTCCGCTCTCAAGAAGCCAATATCAAAAGGAGCATTATGAATTACCAAGGTTGAATTAGATATATAATCCATAAATTTGTTAATGATTTCAGAAAACATTGGCTTGCCCTCTAGAGACTCATTTGAGATCCCATGCACTTCAAATGCTTTTTCCTCTATCAGCCTTTTTGGGTTTATATATTCATGAAAAAAATTAGCTGTAATATTTCTATCTATAATTTCTACACATCCGATCTCTATAATTTTATGTCCATCATCTACATCTAGACCCGTTGTCTCTGTGTCTAGAACTATTAGTCTTTCCATTTTGTAATACCATCTCTAGCTAGCTCATCGGCCATATTGTTATATATTGTTTCTTCTGATAAATCTTCTTGATGAGCCCTGACCCATTTCCAGGATACCTGATAAGTCTCGCATAACTGATCTAGTTTTTCCCATAAGTCTTTATTTTTAACTGGTTTTTTTGCACTAGTCAGCCAATTATTTTTTTTCCAGTTGGTAACCCATGCACTAATACCGTCTTTCACATATTTTGAATCAGTATATAGGACAATTTTTGATCCTATTTTTTGCTTAGCTATGCCCTGGATCGCAGCCATTAATTCCATTCTATTGTTAGTAGTATCTTTCTCATATCCATTGAATTTTTCTATATCAGTATTACTTATTACCACAACTCCCCATCCTCCTGGTCCAGGATTCCCGCTACAAGCTCCATCTGTATAGATTATTATATTAGTCATTTTACTCTATTCAGGCTAGATTTGGGAAAAGATGAAATCATGTACTTTTCAGTAAATTTTAATTTAATAGGCGTCAAAGGTATCATTTTTTTATCAAAAACTAAAAAATATAATCCACCAAAGCTTGAAGCAAAAATCTTTTGGAGGATGCTTATTTTTGATATATGTCTAGATATGCTTTTAGAGGTAATGGGTATAAATGCACTAGTATCTTTATATGACGAATCATAACCCAAGACTTTAAACCATTCCTTAACATTATAAAGTGAATGGAAATTTAAAAACCATGGCGACGCTTCTTTATTCATAAGGGGTTTTACTAGACCCCATAAACTAAACTTATTAAATCCTATCAATGAGACCTTTGCATCATTAGTGGCAATCCTATCAATCTCGCGTACCAATTCATATGGGTTTTCCGTATAGTCTAATGCATGAATTATCACAATTACATCATGCGAATTGTCCTCAAAAGGCAACCTTTTAGATTCCGTTATATTGTCTGAAGATGTGATTTCATCTATTGCAATAAAACTGAGATGTTTAGACGATTCAAATTTTTTCTTAAATTCTGATAACCCTATATAGAGTACATGGTTACCAGATATATGCTTCTTAATTTTTGGAATGTGATCATTCAGGTTCTTTTTAAAATGGTAATTAACTGGCTTTCTATACCATTTAGTTAATTCTTTATACTTATAGTTATTGGTATTTAATTTCATAAATTATCGGATAGTAATGAATAAACATATTTGCTAGGCTACTAATAGGCTTATGCTTTTTAAAAATATTAAAAATCTTACCACAATTATATTATGTGCGTGTTTTATTACAAGCTGTAACCAATCTATTAGTTATAAGCGGCCTCAACTTCTAGCTAATTTTGGTAGTTTTGACTGTAATACACAGAAATTAAGCACGAGACAATATTCCCAAGTCTGGGATAAATTAAGGAGCGGCTTTTGTTTAGATACAGTCTACTCGGCCAGAATTGACAAAGAAATTGCATGGTTTATGGAAAATAGAGCCTTTGTATATCGGTCAATAGAGAGATCTAGACCATTTATGTATCACGTAATTGCTGAATTAGAAAAAAATAACTTACCGCTTGAATTAGCGCTTCTTCCTATAATCGAAAGCGGCTATCAGGCATATGCTTACTCCCCCTCCAAAGCAGCTGGTATATGGCAATTTATTCCACCTACTGCAAGAGAATATGGACTATCTAAAAGCTGGTCATATGATGGAAGAAGAGATATTTTGAGTTCAACAAAAGCAGCAGCACATTTCCTCAGAGATATGCATAGACATTTCAAGAGGGACTGGTTATTAGCTATAGCCTCCTACAATACAGGAGCTGGTAATGTGAATAAATCTATCAGGAAAGCTAATTATACTATAGGGGAAAAAACATTCTGGGATCTTGATTTACCTAGAGAGACTGAGTTATATGTTCCTAAATTAATAGCTTTAAGGGATATTATTGCAAATCCTAGCGCGTATGGGTTTAGGCTACCTAAAATGGAAAATAAACCTACAACGAGATTCATAAATATATTATACCCTATTGATTTCTATACGATATCTATTCTATCTGGGCTAGATGAAAAAACCCTATACGAACTTAACCCAGGCTTTAGTGGATGGTATTTCTTACCAGAAATGCAAAATAAACTATTATTGCCACATCAAAATGCAAAGCTTTTTACTAAAAGATTAGCAAAGCTCTCAAAGATAATTTATACAAATAAGATACATAAAGTAGTCAAAGGAGATTCGCTTTCTAAGATATCTAGAATTTATAACGTTTCGATTAAATCAATTAAGGCGTTGAATAACCTAAAATCTAGTTTGATCAGAATTGGGGATCAGCTCAAGCTCCCTATTGGAGGGGTAGCTGACAATAAAAACACTGTTACAATAGCTGGAAATAATTATTTAATTAATGATAAAACAATAATATACAAACATATTGTTAAAAGATATGACAATTGGTATAAAATTGCTAAATACTATAATACTAATTTAAAAACATTATTATCATGGAATAAAGCTACAACTAAAACTAAACTTAAGGTATCTCAAAAAATTATAATTAAAATGAAAGCTCCGGTCTTGTCAGATACAGATAAGGTTCAACTGAGGTATGTAGTGGGCTTAGGTGATACAGTTAATCTCATTACTACAGGTTTTAATATTTCTAAAAAAGATTTATTAAAAACCAATAAGATTAAATCCTCAAAATTGCTTAGAGCCGGTAAGAACCTAATTATCTCTAAATAATCTAAACTCTAGAGCTTTGAGAGATATCGATCTCCTCTGTCACACAGTATAGTCACTACTTTTGCATCACTTTCTTTGTTAGCAATAATTCGAGATATATTAATATTTGCAGCAGCAGAAATACCGCAAAATATTCCATTTTTTTCCGCTAATTCTTTTGAAGTTTTCTCTGCATCTAACTGATTTATATCAATAATATTGTCAATAATTGCATTTTTCCTAATCTCTGGCTCATAACCCTCACTCCACCTTCGGATTCCAGGGATTCTAGAGCCATCTTCTGGTTGCACACCTATTATTCTAATATCTTTGTTTTTTGACTTAAGAAACATTGAAACTCCCGTAATTGTTCCTGTTGTACCCATGGCTGAAACAAAGTGAGTAATTTTACCCTCTGTTTGTTCCCAAATCTCTGGTCCAGTAGTTTCAAAATGAGCCATATAGTTGGAGGGGTTGGAAAATTGGTCCAAAACCAGGCCTTTGCCTGCTGCACTCATTTTAGTAGCAAGATCTCTAGCTCCTTCCATGTCTTCTTCTTTTGACACGAGTATTACTTCAGCTCCATACACCTTCATTGTTTTAATTCTTTCTGATGAAACAGTCTCAGGCATTATAATTATAATCTTATAACCCTTGATGGAGGCAACCATTGATAGAGCAATGCCTGTATTACCGCTAGTGGCCTCAATTAGCATATCACCTTTCCTTATTTGCCCTCTTTTTTCAGCATCATTAATCATCTTAAGGGCAGCCCTATCTTTTATTGAACCACCAGGGTTATTACCTTCACATTTAGCTAATACGACACTAGTTTGAGATTCTACAGGCACCTGTATTAAGGGAGTATTACCTATTGTTTCTTGAATATTCATAAAGTTCATATTACTCAACCAAAACCATAGCTGTTGAATGACTATTTATATCAGATATGGATAGGAATATATTAGACGCAGAAATAGATTTTAACACCACAAATAGACTATCATTTTTTACAAAGAATGGCTTTCCTGCATTATCATGGTCTACCGTTAGATTAGATGGAAAAATTCCTCTCCTATACAAGCCTGTTCCAAGGGCTTTAGATAGAGCTTCTTTCGACGCAAAATGTTTTGCCAAATAACTGACAGGAGCCCTAGATTTCTTAAACTCTATCATCTCAGCTTGAGATAATATTTTTTTTGCAAAAACTTGGCCATACTTCTCATGCAGAACCTGGATTCTGGAATTATCAATCAAATCTATGCCTATACCTTTAATCACAGTTGTTTATTATACTTATGATTTTTTCGATTGCATCATTTAAACCTGTGAAAATAGCTTGAGAGATAATTGAATGACCAATGTTTAATTCTTGAATATATGGTATTTCACATATTTGGGCTAAATTTTCAGCATTCAAACCATGACCAGCATTCACTAAAAGATTAAGCTCGTTAGCATAGCTGGCAGCCATAGATAGATCGCCAAGAGCATCAAATTCATCTATCGAATTAAATTTATTTGCATAATCGCCTGTATGCAACTCTATTAACTCAGCGCCTAACTCTTTAGATAACTTAACCGACTCTTTATCTGGGTCAATAAATAATGAAGTTTTAATGCCAGCCTCTCTAAGCCTGCCAATATTAGTTTTAAATAAATCCAAGTCAAGAGCATTGAGGCCTTTGAGATTTAGTCCACCTTCTGTAGTCTTTTCTTCTCTTTTTTCTGGTACTATGCAACAAAAATCGGGTTTAAGTTTAAGGGCAAAATCTACCATCTCTAGAGTATGAGCCATTTCAAAATTTAATACTTTTGCACATTCACGCACTTCAAATGCATCAGCATCTTGTATGTGACGCCTATCTTCTCTTAAATGAATAGTGATTAAGTCAGCTCCAGCATCTTCCGTAACTTTTACAGCATCCGCAAGACTTGGATATAAGGTATCTCTAGATTTCTTAATGAATGCAATATGATCTAGGTTAACCCCTAGTCGTACTCTTTTGGTTTTCATAATATAATGATACTAGTTAAACGATTTTAAGGCTTCAACTATCTTTAGGAATTTTTGATTTGCAGGTTTTTTATCATTAACAAGAACATCTAAAATATCATAAGTATCTTGGTCAATAAACTCTATGTAATTTTTTTTATCTTCTTCTGAAAGTCCTGGGTAAAACTTTTCAGTATAACGTGATAGCAAGATATCAACTTCTCTTATACCTTTTCTACATTTCCAAATTACTTCAGATAAACGCATTTTATTGTGATGCTAGCATCTGCTTAATATGAGAAATTGCTTTAGCAGGATTTAAGTTTTTTGGACACGTCTTCGTGCAATTCATAATAGTATGACATCTAAAAAGTTTAAATTTATCAGCTAATTCTGATAGTCTTTCTTTTTGAGCAGTATCTCTGCTATCTATAATCCATCTATATGCATGTAATAATGTAGCTGGACCTAAATATTTATCAGAGTTCCACCAATAACTCGGACAACTTGTAGAGCAGCATGCGCATAAAACACACTCAATCAAACCATCCAACTTTCCTCTATCTTCCTGAGACTGATGATGTTCTCTATCAGGTGCTGAATCATTTATTAACCAAGGCTTAATTGACTCATATTGTTTATAGAAATCTTTCATATCAGGAACTAAATCTTTAACGACTGGCATATGTGGAAGCGGATATATTTTAAGATGCGTTTCTTCAGCTACATTTAAAATACAAGCCAATGTGTTTGTTCCATTAATGTTCATGGAGCATGACCCGCAAATACCTTCTCTACAAGATCGTCTAAATGCGAGGGTTGGGTCAACATTATTTTTTATATACAGTAGTACATCTAGACCCATCGGACCAAATTTATCTTTATCAAGTATGTATGTATCTAGATATGGATTAGAGTTTAAGTCAGGATTATATCTATAGATATCTACACGTAGTCTATTTTTTGGTTCCACAGACGGCTTAAAAGTTTTTCCCTCTGTTACTCTAGAATTAATAGGTAATGTAAATTTAGCCATAATCTAATACGTCCTTGCTTTTAATTTTACTGTTTCAACTTCATCAGTCAGCGTATCAAGTTTAACTGGTTTATAATCAAACTTCTTCCCACCATCACTGTCTATCGAAACCATTGTATGTTTTAACCATTCTTTGTCATCTCTATCTGGATAATCATCTCTTGCATGACTTCCTCTGCTTTCTTCTCTGTTTTCAGCAGAATATAAAGTTGCTAACGCCTGATAAAGAAGATTATTTAACTCTAAGGTCTCTACTAAATCTGTATTCCAGATTAAAGATTTATCACTCACCGATACATTTTTAAAATCTTTAAATAATCCATGCATTATGTCAATTCCTTTTTTAAGGGTCTCATCATCTCTATAAACAGGAGCATATCTCTGCATTGTTTTTTGCATCTTATCTCTTAATTCTGCAGTACCAATATCGCCAGACGAATTTCTTGTTGACTCAAAATTATCCATGATGTCACTAATGGTTGATGATTTAATATCAATATGATTTTTGGTTTTCTTATCTAGCAAACTGCAGGCTGTTTCAGCTGCTGATTTTCCAAAAACTATTAAATCTAATAGTGAATTGGAACCTAATCTGTTAGCGCCATGTACTGATACACATGCACCTTCCCCTACAGCCATAAGACCCTCGACTGTTTTTCCATCGCCAGTCGCTATCACTTCAGTATAATGATTAGTTGGCGTGCCACCCATATTATAATGAACGGTTGGTATTATAGGAATAGGATCCGTTGTTGCATCAACACCTGCAAATATTTTAGCAGTCTCAGTAATGCCTGGTAATTTTTCATGAATTACACTTGCATCAAGATGTTCTAAATGCAGCAAAGCATGATCCTTGTCTTCTCCAACACCTCTGCCAGCATTGACTTCCATCTGTATAGCTCTACTCACTACATCTCTAGACGCTAAATCTTTAGCATTGGGAGCATACTTAGGCATAAATCTCTCGCCTTCAGAATTAGTTAAGTAACCACCTTCTCCTCTAGCACCTTCTGTAATTAGACATCCAGCACCATAAATACCTGTGGGATGGAACTGAATAAACTCCATATCCATTAATGGTAAACCTGCTCTCAAAATCATTCCATTACCATCTCCGGTACAAGTATGAGCTGATGTTGAAGATTGATATGTTCTTCCATGACCGCCTGTAGCAAGAATTACAATATGAGATTGAAAAAGATGTATTGTTCCATCATCTAAGCACCATGCTAAAACACCAATACATTTACCCTCCTCGAAAACTAAATCAATCACAAAATACTCAATATAAAAATCTACGTTATTCTTAAGTGCTTGTGTATATAGAGTATGAAGAATTGCATGTCCTGTCCTATCAGCAGCAGCACATGTTCTTTGAGCGATACCTTTACCATATTCAGTTGTCATACCACCAAAAGGTCTCTGGTAAATCTTGCCTTCCTCTGTTCTAGAAAAAGGTACACCAAAATGCTCTAATTCAATAATAGACTCAACTGCGTTCTTACACATATATTCTATTGAATCTTGGTCACCTAACCAGTCTGATCCTTTAATGGTATCATACATATGCCAGCGCCAATCATCTTCACCCATATTTCCAAGCGCGCCACTTATACCGCCTTGAGCAGCTACAGTATGGCTTCTAGTTGGGAAGACTTTTGATATGCAAGCAACGCTATGTTTGGACTGTGAAATTCCCATAGTTGCTCTTAAGCCAGATCCACCGGCCCCTATTACTATGGCATCATGCGTATGTTTTATAATCTTACTATTTTCCATATTAATTCCCTTTAATTATAATTAGCGAAATAAGTGTTATTAGAAATAATATAACATGAATAAACTTCGATAGACTTACTAATAAACTTTGAGTTTTTACATCATGAATATAATCTTCCAGAATTGTCTCTATACCCAAAGAGCTATGAATAAACAAGACTAGTGCCATAAAACTTATAAGTATAATACCTGGAAACGATGAAATATCATTTGTAACATTCATATATGATAGATTTCCAATTTTTAATAAATAAAAAATCACATATATTGTGATAGGCACAAGTAGTATTGCGCTGATTCTCTGAATTTTCCAATGAAAGATTGCCATAAATTCCCTAATTAATTAGTGTGTAAAATATTATAAATAAAGTTAATATTAGCGAGACAAGTATCACTAGATATCCAGACAAATAACTATCTTTGATGCTAAGGCCTAGTCCCATATCCCAAAATAAATGTCTAATTCCATTGCTTAAATGAAAAGCTAATGAAAAGAGTGCTCCAAATAAAATAATTTTAATAATTATATGATCCAATATCAATAAAAACAGTTGATAGTAATCTGACCCAAATGAAATAAAAAGCAAAGAAAAAGGGATTAGTATAGAAAACATAGATAAAATAACCCCTGTAAATCTATGTGTAATAGAAAGTATAGATGTTAACTGTGGCTTATATATTTGCAGATGCGGAGATAATGGTCTTTTAGTGTTCATACTTTTTTCCATTTTAAAAATCTATACAACGACCACTTTTTTCCCAATCACCATATCTGGTTGGGTCCAAGCCTTCTTTTCGTCCACCAATCTCTTTAACTTCCTTGGTTTTCTCAGGAGTATTTTCTTCTGTTTTGGGCTTATCGGTATTCTGATCGTTATTCATTTAATCTCTCCAAGACGTATTATATGCAAATATAAATTAAATAAATAGTACTTTATTAGGATATACTTATTTTCATTATCTTGGGGTTAGATATAATAACTTAACAATAATAAATTCAAGGTAATAAATTATTTTTATGGATATGAATGCTTTAAAAGAATTATCTGGATATTCGAGTGATCCTGAAACAATATGCGTGAGAATATCGGGTGATGATGCTGGGAAATTTTTGCAAGGCCAATTTAGTAATGATATAAATTTATTAGAAAAAGATATTTCTCAGTATTCTTCTTACTCAACAAATCAAGGCAAAGTTATTGCTATCCTGAGAATTCTTAAAAATGAAAACTCATATCTAATATTAATAAACAAAGAAATATCAGAGTATTTTATTCAAAAATTATCTATGTACATACTAATGTCAAAAGTCAGTATAGAAATAGCAAATGAATATCATATTATTGGAATATGTGGACAAATGTCGTCAGAATTATTCAAATTATATGATGCAGAAAACTCTAGTGGCACAAAAGAAGATAGTAATTATCAGCTCTTAAATAATGACTCTGAATACTTTTCCTCTTCAACTCTAATATATAAAGATAAAGCAAAAGAAATAGATAAAGTAAAAGAATTATTAGCTAAGGAAGAACTAGGATTCAATGTCAATAAAGTATCTGATTACTGTAATCGTATATTGAGAGTAACAATGGAAACCAAAGAACAGTATATACCTCAAGTTTTAAATTTAGAAAAACTAAACGGCATTAATTATAAAAAGGGATGTTATACCGGACAAGAAATTGTCGCCAGAACTCATTACCTTGGAAAAATTAAAAAACAGATATTTTTGATAAGTCATAATTCAAAATTAATCAATATTGCTGATAAGATACACGATGAAAATAATGAAATTTTAGGCGAAGTAATAAGTGATAATCAAACTGTCCAAGAAAAAACAATATGCCTGGCAGTTGTAAGGTTGGATGCAGCAGAAAAAGATTTATATGCAAATAATCAAAAAGTCAATTTAATCAATTAACCCTTAAGAACATCTTTTATAATATCTCTTTCCATTAAAAGTTCTTTCTCTGAATCTTTTATATATTTCATCGAAATCTCACTTACATCTAATCCATTAATAATGCCAATATTTGAGTCTAATATTTGTAATGGAAATGAAAAGAATATTTCATCACTTATGTTGTAAGTATTCTTCATCATCACTCCCATTGACTCCCAATCTTTCGAGCCATTAACGAGAATATCTAAATGATCATATATTGCAGATGCTGCTGAAGCTGCGCTAGACTTACCACGATGCTCAATAATCTCAGCTCCCCTCTTTTGAACTCTAGGAATAAATGCATCCTCTATCCATATTTGATCGAGAGATTTAATAGGCTTGTTATTATTAGAGACTAAAGAATGATTTAAGTCCGGAAACTGTGTAGCAGAATGATTCCCCCAAACTACTAATTGCGAAATCTGACTGACTGATGTATTTAACTTATTAGATAGAATGCTTTTTGCTCTGTTTTGATCTAACTTCATAAGTGATGTGATATTTTTTGAGGGAATATTAGTTGCAAAGTTTTGAACAATTAGTGCATTAGTATTAGCTGGGTTACCAACAACAATAATTTTAGCATCACTGCTTACACATTGATTGATTATTACGGCATGTTTCTGAAAAATATTTGCATTATCTAACAATAAATCTGCTCTTTGCATTCCTTTGGATCTTGGTTTTGCGCCAACTAGCAGAATATAATCCGAGCCAGTAAATGCTAATTCAGCATTATCTGTGATTATTATATTATCTAAATTAGGAAAAGCACAATCCTCTATTTCATACTTAACTCCTTTTAAAACCGGTAGTGCATCTTTGATATCCAAGAGATTAAGTTGAATTTTTGTATTCTCAGGAAAAATATTTCCAGACAGGATTCTAAATATTAGCGAGTAAGCTATATTGCCTGCCGCACCAGTAATTGTTATTATCTTTTTTTCCATTAAATACCTGCCTTCACCAATTTTAAATCATTAACGGAATTAATACTAATAGAATTATGACTCTTAATTTTTATACAATGTACCGGCACATTATTATATACAAACCTTAGCTGCTCCAAACTCTCTGAGTCCTCAAATTCAGATTTAACCAAAGATGAATATTCTTCCAATAGACTTGCCTTATAAGCATATATTCCAAGATGTATAAAATGCGCATGAGCAGAATTATATGGTATTAGTGATCTAGAAAAATATAATGCATTATTATTTTTATCAGTTACAACTTTTACAGAATCTTTGTTATTTATAATTTTTTTGTCATGAGTTGTATATATGACAGTAGAAACAATTCTTTTTTTTGATAGCCTTAAGTCGTTTATAATTTTATTAACAGCACTGAGTGGGAAATTATATTCATCACCTTGTATGTTTACGACGATATCATTTTTTTTAAATTTCAGGTCACTAGAGAGTCCCGCTACTCTTTCTGTTCCGCTAGAATATTTTTTTTGGCAGTACCATACATTAACGCCTATATTTTCAATAATATCTTTAATCTTCAAGCTATCTGTCGCAACTATCAATGAATCATATTTGAGCTTTTTTGCTCTCAAGCAAACATGCTCAATTAAAGTTTTTCCATTGATAATTTTTATAAGCTTATTTGGAAATCTTGATGATTTCAATCTAGCTGGGATTATAATTCTAGTTTTCATATTTTAAAATACTCGCTAAATCATGGTTAACTTTTTCTATGAGTAAATTATTTGGAACAATTTCATGTAGTAAAATCCAAATATTTTTATTATCTAAAGTAGATAATTTAACATAATCTTTTGAAGTAAGAAAGATAGGGTTATTATCAAATGCATCAAACTCATTGCCAGAAAATTGATAGTGATCTTCATATTTATGAACAATATAATCTACCCCATGACTATCAAGAGCAAATGTTATATTGTCAATAGATGCTATTCCGGCCACTAAATGCACTTTTTTATTTTTAAACTGATCAAATTTTTTTATCTCCTTAGTAATAGAATTTTGAATACCTTTGTTGATCGAGCAAGCAGCATATACTGAATTGCTTTCATGATTCATTAGTATTGATATATTTGCTCTACTAATTCTTGATTTTAATTCACGCAATGGTCCAGCTGGTAACAAAAAACTATTCCCAAAAAGCTTACTATTATCTATTAAGATAATTTCATAATCTCTGTCTAAAGCATAATGTTGTATGCCATCATCATGGATAATTACATTAACTTCAAACCTAGCAAGTAAGAATTTTGTTGCTTCTACTCTATTTCCACAGCTCACAATTTTAGCACTTGTTTTTTGAGATAAGAGGATAGCTTCATCGCCAACAACTAGTGGCATAGACTCATCGTCAACTATTATAGGTTTCTTAGATGACCCTCTATATCCAGATGATATCACTCCCACTGAAATACTCTTAGACTCAAGATAATTTGCTAACCAAATACAAAATGGAGTCTTCCCAGAACCACCTAGAGAAATATTTCCAACAATTATAACTGGGACCTTGAACTTACTTATCTTAAAAAATCTAAATTTATAAAGATAGACTCTAAGAGTTATTACTATGAAATATATAAGTGAAAAAGGAAGCAATAGTAAACTAAATATATTGAATTTAGTATACCAAATATTATTAAAAAATTTATCCATTATTACTCAGGAAATTGTATTTTATGCAATTTTGCATATAATCCATTTTTCGAAATCAGCTCAGAATGCTTTCCACTTTCTATGATTCTACCAGAATCTAAAACAATAATTTTATCTGCACTTTCAATAGTTGATAGTCGATGAGCAATTACTATTGTCGTTCTATTCTTCTGCAACTCAACAAGAGCTGTTTGTATTAATTTTTCAGATTCAGAATCCAATGAACTTGTTGCTTCATCTAATAACAAAATAGGTGCATCTTTTAAAATAGCTCTTGCTATTGCTATTCGCTGTCGTTGCCCTCCAGACAATAACACTCCGTTATCACCCACAAAAGTATCATACCCTAAATCAAAATCATCTATGAATTCAGATGCATTTGCGCTTTTTGCAGCAAGCTTTACCTCTTCAAGCGATTTATTTTCTAAAGAACCATAGGCAATATTATTCCTAATTGAATCATTAAACAAAGTTAAGTCTTGTCCAACATATGCAATCATTCCCCTCAATTCTTTTAACGAGAAAGTATTAATATTATTATTATCTACCTTAATACTTCCATTTCGAATATCATAAAATCTTGGTAATAAATTTATAAGAGTAGATTTTCCGCTCCCAGACTTACCTACAATCGCACAAGTGGAACCTTTTGGTATCAAAAAATTAATATCACTTAATACCAAATTGTGATTATCATAATACGAAAAATTAATACTATTAAAACTAATAGCTTTAAAATCTCTCGTAAATATTTGATTAAAACTATCTTTCTTTTTATCTACTTCTGAATCAGAATCTAAAAGCTTGAATACTGATTCACTAGCAGCCAATCCCCTTTGGAGAACCACATTAATTTCAGCAAGCCTTTTTATTGGGGCAAATATTAAAATCATAGCTGTTATAAAAGACATGAATGTTCCAACAGATATTACTTCAAGGAATTCATCGGAGGTAACAAAATATATTACTATAGATAAAAATAAAGCTACTATAAATTGAACTAAAGGGATACTTATTCCTTGGATCAAAGCTAACCTCAAATGCCTTTCTTTATTATTATTATTTACATCTTCAAAAGATTTTTTTTCACTATTTTCTCCACCAAATATCTTAACTACTCTATGTCCACCAATCAGCTCTTCTACAACATTTGTAATATAGCCCATAGATTCTTGAATATGCTTACTTGTGTCTCTAAATTTTACACTCATAATTTTTATAAATATTGCAATCACAGGACCTATTACAAATAAGCCTATAGATAGCATAAAGCTTTGATAAAACATTAAACCTAATAATCCGATCACCGTGAGACCATCCCTCACTATGACTGTAATAGCTTTAGTTGCAGCCTCTGCAACTTGTTCAGTGTCATATGTTAATTTAGATAATAATTCTCCAGACGATGCAAAATCATATGTCTTTGTTGGCATATGGACAAGTTTCTCAAACATTTCCTGACGAATTGTCTTAATAATATTTCTTCCGACCCAAGCAATTCCATAAGTTGATATAAAGCCGGCAATGCCCCTTAAAAGAAATAGTCCCATCAACACGAAGGGAAACAGTCTAATAGTCTCTGGATCCTTATCAACAAAACTTCCATCTAATAATGGTTTAATTAATGCTGCAAAAGCAGTGTCGGTAACAGCAAACATTGCCATTGCTAGAACTGCAACTGTAAATACAATTTTATATTTAAAAGTATATTTTAATAATCTTAAATATAAACTAGACTGAGGATTGAAATTTTTTGGTTTTTGCATATTTAATTTAACAAAAAAATGAAAGATATGTAGTAGTATATGATATTAATACATTTTGCATGAAAAATATCCATTTTTATTAATGATACTATAACATATGAAAAAGTTTTTTAAAAAATATACCCCCAATCAAGATATCGTAAAAGATTATAAAATCTTAAACTTTCTTGGTAGCGCGTTATTTCATGAAGATCTATGGAGATTTAGCAGAATTCCATTCTGTAGAGGTGCTGTAATAGGTATTTTTTGGGGCTGGATGCCAATGTTTTTTCAGATGATACCAGCTGCATATTGCGCAATTTTATTTAGAGCAAACTTGCCATTATCTGTGGCAGGTGTTTGGATTAGCAACCCAATCACAATGCCCCCTATGATGTATTTTGCATATTTATTTGGAAATTATATTTTAGACATAAAACCTGTATATGCAGAGTTTCAACTAAATTCAGAATGGATTATGGGTGCAATGAGTAACATATGGGAACCTCTTCTGGTTGGAACTATGACAATAGGTATTCTATCAAGTATAGCTGGATACTACATTATGTATGTGTTTTGGAGATTGCATGCTTATAGACGTTTAAAAAATAGAGGAAAATAATTAAATTATTTTTCCAGATTCTAAACTAAGAACTTTATCAAACCTAGACAATAAACTCTCGTCATGCGTAACCATTAAAAGTGATGTATTATTAATTTTACAATTATCAAGAAGTAGTTTCATAACATTTACTGTATTAGAAGCATCTAAATTTCCAGTAGGCTCATCTGCCAAAATAATTTTAGGCTCAGTTATTAATGCTCTTGCAATAGCAACTCTTTGAGACTCACCTCCAGATAATAAATTAGTTTTGTAATTAACACGGTCAACAAGGCCAATATTTTCAATCAATATCTTAGCTTTCTGATCTGATTTTTTTTTACTCACACCTCTCAATAGTAATGGCAAAGAGATATTTTCTAAAACAGTTAAATCATTGATTAGATTAAAAAATTGAAAAATAATTCCAATATTTTCATTTCTAAAATCAGCAAGTCCATTAACGCTTAGTTTATTTATATTAATATCATCTAAGCATATTTCTCCAGAACTTGGCTCATCAAGTCCTGCAATTAAATTTAATAAAGTACTCTTTCCACTTCCAGATGGACCCTGCAAAGCAATAGTTTGATTAGAATCAATAGCTAGATTAATATCGTATAATACGTTAGCTCTATTAGATGAATTATCTAAACTAAAAGATTTACTAATATTTTTACATGTTAACATTTTAATTATTGCCTCTAAAAATATTTGCAGGATTAATCGAAGATGCTTTCAAGGCCGGATAAATTGCAGAAATCAATGTAAGGAAAAATGTATAGACAGCTATAAAAAATATATTATTATAATCAATAATTGATGGGATTTTACTAAGATGGTATATTTCCGCAGGCATTAAGTTAATACCAAATAAGTTTTCTATAAAAGCAATAATTACGTCAATATTATGAGATAGGAGTATTCCTAAAAAAACTCCAAGAACAATTCCGATTAGTCCTAAGAGTAAACCTTGGATTAGAAAAATAAAAACAACATCTCTCTGTTTTGCACCCAAGGTTAATAATACTGAAATCTCTTTCTCCTTATTAGTTACAAGCATTAAAAGAGAAGAGACAATATTAAAAGCTGCTACCGCAACAATTAGCATTAATATTATAAACATGACACGCTTTTCATTATTAATCGCTAAAAATAATGCTTGATGCGTATAACTCCAATCCTGTGCATAAAAATTATTTTGATTTTTATTGAATATTTTAGCAAATGAATAAGCTTCTAACGGATCGTCAAGCTTGATTCTAATTGCCTCGATATTGATATGATTTTTATTATTAAATCTCAGGGCTTCAAGAAAATTACCAGAATTAATAAATGTATAAGCGTTATTATACTCATATATTCCTGCATCAAATACTCCTGTTACAGTATATTTTTGCTTAAAAGGAAAAAGCTTTGTTGAATTACTAGATTTGAAATGAGTATATATTTCTATCGAATCTCCAATATTGACATTAAGTTTTGAGGCCACACCCGACCCAAGCAAAATATTATTTTCCTTACTATTCAAATCCGAATAATTACCAAATATAATATTATTATGTATTATTCCAACATCTTTTTCCAAAGATGGGTCTATCGCTCTAAATAATGCATTAGCTGTTCCTGAATCTGATGATAATAATATTTCTTTTTCAATATATGGCGAGTAACCTAATATATGACCATTTTCTTTAAGATTCTTAAATTCTTCTAGAGAGCCAGATATGTTTTGAGGGTTTTGATATGCGGTAACATGTGATGTAAACCCAAGAACTTTTTCTCTTAATTCGTATTCAAAGCCATTCATTACAGACATTACAGTAATAAGGATTGATATCCCAAGAGTTATTCCTATTACTGAAATTTTTGATATGATACTTATGAAACTAGAATTTTGTTTCGATCGTAAGAACCTATATGCTAGTAACAATCGCATGACAGAATTATACCACATGAAATAGATGAAAAAAATAACTATGGTTGAAGAAAGTTTTTTAATTGATGATGAGACCAATGCTTTAATGCTCGTGTGGCCAGATATATATAAAGAGAAAATATTTTGGCATGATCTATTGAGAATTTATTATGAAATTATTAATATCATAATATCAAATAACTGCTTTATAACTTTAGTGCATCATAAAGATGCAAATATTGAAAACGATTTAAGTGAAATTAATTATAAATTATCTGATGTAAATAAAAATTTTATTTCTCTATATGAATATAATTATGATGATATATGGATACGTGACTATGGGCCTAAAATAATAAAATCAGGATTGAGTAAATTTAATTTTAATGGCTATGGAAATAAATATACTCATAAAAATGATAGGCTTTTTTTTAATAATTTTATAGAGAAAAACCCAACCAATAATAAAGACTTGTTTGGTAAAATAATAATGGAAGGTGGAAATGTTATAAATTCAACAAGAGATTATATATTTAATAAAAATCCTATTACTGCACATAACTCTTTATCTTGGTCAGAAGCAAAAGAAGAAATTGAGTTACTATTCAATAAATCAATGCGTGGAGATTGTTATTTTATAGATATAAAACCACTAACAGGTGATGACACAAATGGCCATATAGATAATTTTGTTAGATTTAAAGATGATAAGCATGTTCTATATATGTCAACTAATGACAAAAAGCATCCAGACTATAAAAAATTAAAAAAACTAGAAGATCAATTAAGGGTCTTAATTATACAAACCAATGACATAAATTTTATGACTCCTATCAATCATACCCTCGATGATATAGTTAGAAATAAAAGTGGTGATATATTACCATTCTCCTATTTAAATTTCATTAGAGTTAAAGACGTGATAATTTTTCCAATGAACTTAAATACTTCCAGTGAAACCAAAAGAGAGATTAAAACATTATTTCCTGATAAAAATATATATTTTATTGAGTCCTCTGCCCTATTAAATGAATTTGGAGGTTTACATTGCTGTAGCAATAATTTAATTAAATGAATACATTAAAAAATAAGAAAATAGACATAGTGATACTGCAGTATTCTGTCAGCAACGATATTAATAAAAACTTAACTAATATGATGAAAAACATTAATGACATTAAAGTGACTGAAAGTAAAACTATAGCCATTAGTCATGAACTCTCATATTTAAAATATTTTCCAATAACTAAAAATAGCAATAATAAAGATAATGCCATAAATATGTCATCAAAAATAATCAAGGATATATCAAGCTTATGTCTAAAAAAGAATATTTTCTTTTTATTTTCATTTTTTGAGAAAAACAAAGATAAATTTTATAATTCATCAGTACTAATCTCTCCCAATGGAGTTGTCCTGGGTAAATATAGAAAAAGAAACATACCTGATGAAATATGTTATGAAGAGAAATATTATTTCAATAAATCAAAGAATAGACATCCTGTGATTGACATAGGTGGATGTAAGATTGGACTAATGACTTGCTGGGATCAATGGCACTCTGAACCTTACCGGAAAATGAATAAATTAGGAGCTGATATAATTTTATGTCCAACGTCCATAGGTAACGCATATCATAAGGGAAGAGGTGTAAGCCTTAATAAAGAAAAAGAAAAATGGGTCAATGTTATAACAGCAAACAGCTTAATGATTAACACTCCTATCGTTATAGCCAATAGATCTGGGAATGAAAAAGACAAGGATAGTATGATAAATTTTTGGGGCTCTAGTTTTGTCACTAATGCTGATGGAGATATAATTTTTATGAATAAAAATAAAAAATCTACTAATCATATTGTAATCAACCTGATTCAAAAAAAGGTTTCTAAAAAATTATGGGCATTCTGCCCAAAATGATCAGATTATTAGCTTAAGCTTTAATGATTCCTTCTATTTTTGCCATTCATTTAATGATAAATAAGTTCATTTAAATACCTATATACTGTAGAATTGTTGTTAAAGATGGCTCTGATTTAGTTATCTATGACTCAAATTGAGGAAAGATATGAGAATAGTAGGAATATTTTTATTGGGTTTATTCACCATTAGTGCAACTTCTATGGATAGTTATGAATTAAAGCATAGCTTTAAAACATCTATTGTAGACCAAGTTATATATGATGAGGAAAAATCTGAGGAAGAAGAGCCAGATTGTGAATAATAAAGTTAAAGGGAGTAGGAGTATGAAAATCAATTCAATTTTAAGTGTTGTTTTAGTTTCTGTGTTTACGTTCTCTACCGCATATGCTGATAAACCAGTAGCAATTTCTAAAGCTGATGGACCAAATTCATTAGAGATGGGAGTTTCAGTAGGTAGTGGTGACGTAATGTTTATGAGAAATCAAAATAACAGTAATACAGTAAACCCTGCATTTGCTAAAACATCAAGACCATGTCCACCATTTTGCGTTCAACCAATGCAATTAAGACCTGGTGTTGATACGATTGGTGAGCAAGAGATAATACATTATGCAGTTATGATGAGCAAAGGCGAAAAAATGCCTGATGGATCAGAAATAATGGTAATTGACTCTAGAACACCTGACTGGGTTGCAAAAGGCATGATACCTGGAGCAGTAAATGTTCCCTGGACTCATTTAAGTGAAGCTAAAGGTGCAGATCCAATCTCAATAGCAGAAATAATGACTGAAAAATTTGGCGCTAAAGAACAAAATGGTTTGTTTTATTTTGATGATGCTAAAACATTAGTTATGTACTGCAATGGAAGTTGGTGTGGGCAATCACCTAACAATATAAAAAGTTTGTTAAAATACGGCTATCCAGCTAATAAAATTAAATGGTACCGTGGCGGCATGCAAAACTGGGAAGTACTTGGTTTTAATACTGTAAAATAACTTAATCTTATATAAACGAAAAGCAGTGCATATTTGTACTGCTTTTTTTTATCATGAAAAATATATTTAAAGATAATACGA
>Ga0209223_10000167_pt1 | contig 75456 bp, 71 predicted proteins | sample COG_06_FD_184750 | JGI IMG/M metagenome (GOLD analysis project Ga0209223, IMG submission 184750) | Pelagic Microbial community sample from North Sea - COGITO 998_met_06 (SPAdes) (version 2) | ecosystem: Environmental > Aquatic > Marine > Neritic zone/Coastal water | place: Helgoland, sampling... | reverse complement strand
CAATTTGCTTATCATTGATTAGTGTTTTTTTCGCCAACAAACAAATTTGGCTCTTAATCAAACATAACTCTAAAGGTGTCAACTGTGATTGAATAATATCACAAGCCACTTGGTGAAGAACACCAACTGAGGCAAGAAATCAGATTAGTGTTCAAAAAAAAAGGACGGCAAATGCCGTCCTTTTTAATATTATAAATTTTGAATGAGATTAAGCCTCTCCGATAGTACCTCCGAAATTCACTGGGAATCTTGGTGGCTCATCCGTTTGCTTAACTGGTCCAAAAGTTTTTTCAAACTTATCTATATTATCCTTTAAGGCAATTAATAATCTTTTAGCATGTTCTGGAGTAATCACAATTCTTGATTTCACCTTTGCTTTGGGAACACCCGGCATCATCTTAATGAAATCAATTACGAATTCACTATTTGAATGTGCAATCATTGCCAAATTAACATATTGACCTTCAGCAACTTCTTCAGAAAGCTCAATATTTAATTGTCCTTGATTTTGTTCCTTTTCTGCCATGATTAGCTAAATGTTACTTCCTCTTCAGATTCAGATGATTCAGAAGACTCAGCTCTGTAAGCATTTTTCGCTTCCATGAGTTTTTCTAATTCTTCTTTGTTTCCAACGATCAAGTCTTCGTACTTTCTCAATCCAGTTCCAGCCGGAATTAAGTGTCCTACGATTACATTTTCCTTCAACCCTTTAAGATGATCCGCTTTACCTCTAATAGAAGCTTCACTTAATACCTTAGTAGTTTCCTGGAATGATGCTGCAGATATAAAACTCTGAGTTCCTAAAGATGCTTGCGTAATTCCTTGAAGTTTAGGCTTAGATACAGAAGGTTGCGCCTCTCTAACTTCTACCAACTTCATGTCCTTTCTTCTTAAGCTAGAGTTCTCATCACGCAATAAACGTGGAGACACAATCTGACCAGCCTTTAAGTTTTCAGAATCTCCAGGCTCAACAACAACTTTCATTTCAAGAATGGCATCGTTATCTTCTCTGAATAAGAATTTATCTACAATCTGTCCTGGTAAGAAATTAGTATCACCAGAATCCATGATCTCAACTTTTTGCATCATTTGCTTAACGATCACCTCAATGTGTTTATCGTTGATTTTCACACCTTGCAAACGGTATACTTCTTGAATTTCATTCACTAAGTATTCCTGAACAGCTGTTGGACCTTGAATGTTCAAAATATCATTCGGTGTAATCGCACCATCAGACAATGAATATCCTGATCTTACAAAATCTTGATCTTGTACCAAGATATGCTTAGAAAGAGGCACCATGTACTTCTTCTTTACACCATTCTTAGACTCAATAAAGATTTCTCTGTTACCACGCTTGATACCACCATAAGTAACTACACCATCAATTTCTGACACTACTGCCGGATTCGATGGGTTCCTTGCTTCGAAAAGCTCAGTTACTCTTGGTAGACCTCCTGTAATATCACGAGACTTACCCATTGTTCTAGGAATCTTTGCAATTGGTTGACCTACCTTCACTTTATCTCCTTCGTCAATTGCTAAGTGAGCTCCTACTGGAATGTTATATGATTTAGAATTATCCTTAGAATTAACAATAACTGCCGGATTCTTAGTCTTATCTTTTGTATCAGTAATTACTTTCTCCCTGTGACCAGTTTGATCATCAGACTCTTCTTTATAAGTAATGCCTTCTTCAATCGAATCAAATTCAATTTTTCCATCGAATTCGGAAAGGATAACTGCGTTGTATGGATCCCATCTACAAAGCTGGTCATCTTTAGCAATTTTTTGTCCTTCCTTCACTTCCAGGAATGCACCGTAAGGCACGTGATTTGAAATTAAAACTTTCTTGGTTTTAGGATCTAGAATCTGAATTTCTCCAGTTCTTCCCATCACCACTTCCATTTTTTCTTTGTCATCATTGACGGTAGTCAATGACCTTACTTCTTCGAAAGCAATTATACCATCAAATTTAGCTTTAACAGTTGCATCGACTGCAATGTTTGAAGCTGTACCTCCAACGTGGAATGTTCTTAATGTCAACTGAGTCCCAGGCTCACCAATCGATTGTGCAGCAATAACTCCAACTGCCTCTCCCATTTGTACCATCTTACTAGAAGAAAGATTTCTTCCGTAACATTTTGCACAAACACCTCTTTTAGTTTCACAAGTCAATACCGATCTGATTTCAACTTCCTCAATGGCTGTTTCATCAATTACATCAGTAATTTCTTGAGTGATTTCATCACCACCGGCAACAATTAACTCATTGGATAAAGGATCAAATACATCGTGTACTGAAACCCTACCTATTATTCTTTCTGAAAGCGGCTCAACAACATCTTCGTTGTCTTTCAGTGCTGAAACAGTGAGGCCTCTTAATGTGCCACAATCTGATTCATTTACAACTGCATCCTGAGCAACATCAACAAGTCGTCTCGTTAAGTATCCAGCATCTGCAGTTTTCAAAGCTGTATCTGCAAGTCCTTTACGAGCACCGTGAGTCGAAATAAAGTACTCAAGTACATCTAAACCTTCTTTAAAGTTGGATAGAATAGGGTTTTCAATGATTGCACCAACAGAACCAGCAAGGTTCTTTTGTGGTTTCGCCATCAATCCTCTCATTCCACCAAGCTGACGAATCTGCTCTCTTGAACCCCTGGCTCCTGAGTGCATCATCATGTAGATCGAGTTGAAACCAGCTTGATCTTCTTCCATTTGATTCATAAGGTTGTTGGTTAACTTAGTATTAACCCTCGTCCAAATATCAATCACCTGGTTATATCTCTCATTATCGGTGATAAGTCCCATTAAGTAGTTTTGCCATACAGCATCCACTTCTTTCTTAGCGCCATCAACCAATTCCTCCTTATGATCAGGAATATGAATATCGTTTAATCCCATTGACAAGCCGCCTTTATAGGCACTCATGAAACCAAGCTCCTTTATATCATCCAAAAACTCAGCAGTTCTTGCCATACCTGTAATACTAAATACAGTAGCGATAATAATTTGGAGTTTCTTCTTAGTCAATAACTCATCAACATATCCAACTTCTTCAGGAACAGACTCATTAAATAGTACTCTACCTGCAACAGTTTCGATTACCTTCTCTACAAGCTCGTCATTCTCACGAACCATCGTTCTGACGTGAATGTAAGCGTGCTTAGAAAGCATGCCTTCGTTCATTGCTATGATCACTTCTTCTGCACTGTAGAATCTACCGCCTTCACCAAGTTCTTTGTGATCTTCTGTTGATCTTCTTCCTTTGGTTACATAATATAGACCCAATACCATATCCTGTGAAGGAACAGTAATCGGCGCACCATTTGCAGGGTTCAAAATGTTGTGAGAAGAAAGCATCAACATAGACGCTTCCATTACAGCATTATGACCTAACGGTACGTGAACAGCCATTTGATCACCATCAAAATCCGCATTAAATGCAGTACATACTAATGGGTGTAATTGTATCGCCTTTCCTTCAATTAACTTCGGTTGGAAAGCTTGGATACCCAAACGATGAAGTGTAGGAGCTCTGTTCAATAGAACAGGGTGTCCTTTCAATACATTCTCAAGAATATCCCAAACTACAGGATCCTTTCTGTCAACAATTTTCTTAGCTGACTTTACTGTTTTAACAATTCCTCTTTCAATCAGCTTTCTGATTACAAAAGGTTTGAAAAGCTCAGCAGCCATGTTCTTAGGTAAACCACACTCGTGTAGTTTCAATTGAGGTCCTACTACAATTACAGAACGACCAGAATAATCAACCCTTTTACCCAAAAGGTTTTGACGGAATCGACCTTGTTTACCTTTAAGCATATCACTTAAAGATTTCAACGCACGGTTTCCATCAGATCTTACAGCATTCACTTTCCTACTGTTATCGAACAATGAATCAACAGCTTCTTGGAGCATTCTCTTCTCATTTCTAAGAATAACTTCAGGAGCGCGTATATCCAACAATCGCTTCAATCGATTGTTTCTAATTATAACTCTTCTATACAAGTCGTTCAAATCTGAAGTCGCGAAACGTCCACCATCCAAAGGCACTAATGGTCTTAATTCAGGTGGAATAACAGGAACCATCTTGATTATCATCCATTCTGGACGGTTCTCAATTCTTGTTCTTGCTTCACGGAAAGCTTCAACTACTTTCAATCTCTTTAAAGCTTCCGCCTTACGTTGTTGAGAAGTATCTGTTGCAGCTTGGTGTCTTAAAGCATAAGACAACTCATCCAGTTTGGTACGAGCCAATAGCATTTCAAGTGCATCAGCACCCATTTTTGCTATGAATTTCTGAGGATCATCATCATCAAGCATCTGGTTTTCACGAGGAAGTTTATCCAGAATATCAAGGTACTCGTCTTCAGTAAGAAAGTCCATATAGGCAATCTCATCTTCTTCCTTCACACCTGCTTGTATTACGACATAACGCTCGTAATAAATGATTTGATCTAACTTCTTAGTTGGCAAACCAAGAAGGTAACCTATTTTGTTTGGCAATGATTTGAAATACCAGATATGAGCTACAGGCACCACCAACTCGATGTGTCCCATACGCTCTCTACGTACTTTCTTTTCAGTCACCTCTACACCACAACGGTCACAAATGATCCCTTTGTAGCGTATTCTTTTATATTTCCCACAATGACACTCCCAATCCTTTACAGGTCCGAATATTCTTTCACAGAATAAACCGCCCATTTCAGGTTTGTAGGTTCTATAGTTAATCGTTTCCGGCTGAGTAACCTCTCCATGAGAGCTCTCAAGGATTGATTCCGGAGATGCTAAGCTAATAGTAACCTTGTTGAAGTCGTTGATAAGTTTTCTATTCTTTTTAAATGCCATAGCTTTTTTGTGTTCTTGTTTAAGGCCGAAGCCAACTGTTAATAAGAATGATTAGTCTAAAGTGATTTCTAATGCCAAACCTCTTAATTCATGAACCAATACATTGAATGATTCAGGGATATTTGGTTTAGGTATTATCTCACCTTTTACTATGGCCTCGTATGCCTTGGCCCTACCTATTACATCATCAGATTTAACTGTAAGAATTTCTTGTAACACATGAGAAGCACCAAATGCTTCAAGTGCCCAAACTTCCATTTCACCAAATCGCTGACCACCAAACTGAGCTTTACCGCCCAATGGTTGTTGCGTAATTAATGAGTAAGGTCCAATTGATCTTGCGTGCATCTTATCATCAACCAAGTGACCCAATTTCAGCATGTATGCTATACCAACTGTAATAGGTTGATCAAAACGTTGACCCGAAAGTCCATCGTTCAAATAAGCCCTACCTGCATTTGGCAATCCAGCTTCAGCTAATTCAGATTGAACTTCTTCCATTGTAGCGCCATCAAAAATCGGAGAAGCGTATTTTCTTCCCAATTCAAGACCAGCCCATGCAAGCACAGTTTCGTAAATCTGACCAATATTCATCCTTGAAGGTACACCCAGTGGATTTAACACAATATCCATTGGAGTTCCATCATCCAAGAATGGCATATCTTCTTCTCTAACTATTCTGGCGACAACACCTTTGTTTCCGTGTCTACCAGCCATCTTATCACCAACCTTAAGCTTACGTCTCTTAGCAATATATACTTTTGCCAATTTGACGATACCAGTTGGTAATTCATCACCTACTTCAATCGTAAATCTCTTGCGCTTAAATTCACCAGAAATTTCGTTTCTCTTTAGGTTATAATTTTTAACCAAAGTGACAACCAACTCATTGTTATGAGCATTCGATGTCCAATTATCTAAGTTCAAGTCAGAAATCAAATTAACTTCTTCCTGAACATTGTAGTTAGACTCATCCCTATAGATATTCTTCTCAGGGAATAAGTTCTCACTTATGTTCGCCTTATTGAATTTTATACCCTTGGCAATGATCTCATCTCCAAACTTATGAATTACACCTTGTGAGGTTTTACCTTGTAAAAGCGTAAACAATTTGTCGATCATTTGATCTCTAAGTGCAAGAAGGTCCTTAGTGTATTGTTTCTTTAGCACCAATACATCTTTCTTGGACTGTGCCCTTAGGTCTTTGTCTTTCTTTGGTCTTGTGAACAACTTTGTGTCAATAACAACACCTTGCAATGAAGGAGATGCCTTCAAAGAAGCATCCTTTACATCACCAGCCTTATCACCAAATATTGCTCTCAATAACTTCTCTTCAGGTGTTGGATCAGTTTCACCCTTTGGAGTAATCTTTCCAATTAAAATGTCACCTTCTTTGATCTCAGCACCTACTCTTATAATTCCATCTTCGTCAAGATTCTTAACCGCCTCTTCACTCACGTTTGGAATTTCAGAAGTCAATTCTTCTTCTCCTCTTTTAGTGTCTCTAACTTCCAAATCGAACTCATCAACATGAATAGAAGTAAACACATCATTTCTTACCACTTTCTCTGAGATTACAATTGCATCCTCAAAGTTATAACCTTGCCATGGCATGTATGCCACTCTTAAGTTTCTACCCAAGGCCAATTCACCATTTTTGGTAGCAAAACCTTCACAAAGTACTTGACCTTTTGTTACTTTTTGACCGTTCAATACGATCGACTTTAGAGTAACAGAAGTGTCTTGATTAGTTCTTTGGAACTTAATTAAGTTATAAGTTTTGTACTCATTTCCGAAAGTGATCAAACGATCTTCATCATCATGAGTATACTTTATAATTATCTTATCGCCATCTACATAATCAACAACTCCTTCTCCTTCAGAGATAATTAGCGTTCTTGAATCCATCGCGGCACGCGCTTCTAGCCCAGTACCTACGATTGGTGCTTCTGGTGAAATCAATGGAACTGCTTGACGCATCATATTGGATCCCATCAATGCACGGTTGGCATCATCATGCTCCAAGAAAGGAATTAACGAAGCTGCAACCGAAACAATCTGGTTAGGAGCAATGTCCATAAAACCTAGTTCTTTTGGCTCAACAACAGGAAAATCTCCTTCGAATCTAGCTTTAACTTTATCGTTTTTGAAATTACCATTGTCTGTCAATGGTGCATTCGCCTGGGCGATATTATGTGTGTCTTCTTCTTCAGCAGTCAAGTAAGTTACATCATCAGCAACTTTACCATCTTTCACTTTTCTGTAGGGTGTTTCGATGAAACCCATTGAATTCACTTTAGCGTGAACACAAAGAGAAGAAATCAAACCAATGTTTGGCCCTTCCGGCGTTTCAATCGTACAAAGTCTACCATAGTGAGTATAGTGAACATCTCTTACTTCAAAACCTGCTCTTTCTCTTGATAAACCACCAGGTCCCAATGCAGACATTCTTCTCTTATGCGTGATCTCAGCCAACGGGTTGGTTTGATCCATAAATTGAGAAAGCTGATTAGTTCCGAAGAAAGAGTTGATGACAGAAGACAACGTTCTCGCGTTGATCAAATCAACTGGTTTGAAATCTTCATTGTCACGAACATTCATCCGTTCCTTAATTGTTCTGGCCATTCTAGCCAATCCAACTCCGAACTGAGCATAAAGCTGCTCACCTACTGTTCTAACTCTTCTATTAGACAAGTGATCAATATCATCAACGATTGCCTTCGAGTTAATTAAACCAATCAAATACTTAACGATACAGATAATATCCTCTGTCGTTAAAACTCTTTTATCAAAAGAAGTTTCTAGATTAAGCTTTCTGTTGATTCTATATCTACCAACTTCTCCTAGGTCATACCTTTTGTCAGAGAAGAACAAACTCGTGATAATATCACGCGCTGTTTGCTCATCAGGAGCTTCAGTATTTCTTAATTGACGATAAATCTGCTCAACTGCCTCTTTTTCAGAGTTAGAGTTATCTTTTGAAAGCGTATTATATATAATCGTATAATCAGCAATATTGATATCCACTCTATGGAGCACAACTGATTCTACATTTGAATCAATAATCAGATCTATGTCTTCTACTTGTAAAGCAGAATCTCTTTCTAACAAGACCTCATTCCTGTCAATTGAAACTACTTCTCCAGTATCTTCATCAACAAAATCTTCTGTCCATGTCTTAAGCACTCTTGCGGCAAACTTTCTTCCGGCAGCTTTCTTAAGCAATGCCTTCGTTGCTTTCACTTCTTCAGAAAGGCCGAATAAGTCAAGAATGTCTTTATCTGTTCCGTAACCAATTGCTCTTAAAAGTGTGGTTACAGGGAATTTTTTCTTTCTATCAATGTAAGCATACATTACGCTGTTTACATCAGTAGCAAATTCAATCCAAGAACCTTTGAAAGGGATGATTCTTGCTGAATACAATTTAGTACCATTGGTGTGTTTACTTTGGGCAAAGAATACACCTGGAGACCTGTGAAGCTGTGAAACGATTACTCTTTCCGCACCATTTACAACAAATGATCCTTTTACGGTCATGTATGGGATATTTCCCAAAAACACTTCTTGCTCCATTGTTTCAAAATCTTCATTGTCTTCGTCATTACAAGACAATCTCAATTTTGCTTTTAGTGGAACTGAATAAGTAAGACCTCTGTCGATACATTCTGCAACACCATACTTCGGAGGGTCAACCATGTAATCGATAAACTCGAGCACAAAATTGTCCCTTGAATCGGAAATAGGGAAGTTTTCAGAAAATACTTTGAAGAGTCCATCTTGTGTTCTTCTGTCCGCGGGAGTTTCCAATTGGAAAAAATCCTCAAACGACTTCACTTGTACATCCAGAAAATCAGGATACTCAAGGACAGACTTGATGGAGGAAAAATTAATTCTTTCGGGTTTATTCGCTGTGATAGCCAAGGCCGTATATTTTTTAGTTAAACTAAATCCTAATTTGTGTACTTAAAGTGTACAAAGCTCAATTGGGCTAACGCCCAAAATACATACAAACAGGAAAAGACCCGTGATCCCGATAGCTATCGGGACCAGGGTCTGTTCCTTAACCATACTAAATATGGCTAGTCAAATTACTTAAGCTCTACTTCCGCACCAGCTTCTTCAAGCTGCTTCTTCAACGCTTCTGCTTCATCTTTAGCTATTCCTTCTTTGATTGCCTTTGGAGCACTATCAACGATCTCTTTAGCATCTTTCAATCCTAGTCCAGTTAAGTCTTTTACAAGCTTAACAACAGCTAATTTAGATCCACCAGCAGCAGTCAAGACAACATCAAATGATGTCTTTTCTTCAGCCGCGTCATCTCCACCAGCAGCAGGTCCAGCAACAGCAACTGCAGCAGCAGCTGGCTCGATGCCATACTCGTCCTTAAGGATATTAGCTAATTCGTTTACCTCTTTGACAGTTAAGTTTACTAACTGTTCTGCGAATTCTTTCAAATCTGCCATTTTAATTTTAGTTATAGATTCTTGATTATTAAATTAATTTTCACGTTCAGATAACGTCTTGAGAATACCAGTAAGCGTTCCGCCTGCACCCTGGAGACCAGAGATAACATTTTTTGCAGGAGATTGCAATATGGTGATCACTTCGCCAATAAGTTCAGCCTTAGACTTCAACTTAGCGAGTGCATCTAAATTCTCTTCTCCAATAAAAAGGTCTGTATCAATTGATGCGCCTTTTAATATTGGTGATTCACTACCTGATTTTTTTCTGAATTCTTTGATCAGTACTGCAGGTGTATTCGAGCTCTCGCCTGAAAACATAATTCCTGAGAAACCTCTCAAAACCGACTCATCAAATGAAGCGTAGTCCGTATCTAAACGTTCTAGTGCTTTTTGAATCATCGTATTCTTAAATACTTTGTATTCGATTCCTTTCTCGAAACAAAGACCTCTTAATGCGTTCGTATCAGCAACCGTCATTCCGGAAGCATCAGTGATGTAGAAGTTGGTGTTTTCAGAAAACTTCTGAACCAACTCATCAATTACTAATCCTTTTTCTTCTCTATTCATGATTCTTTACCGGAAATTGTGCCTACGTCTACTTTTACACCAGCACTCTGAGTGGTGGACATACCGATACTTTTAAAATAAGTACCTTTTGCTGATGAAGGTTTCAATTTGGAAATAGTAGAAATTACTTCTTTAGCATTGTCAGCAATTTTCTCTGGTGAGAAACTTGATTTTCCAATACTTGCATGAATAATTCCAGCTTTATCGACTTTAAAATCGATTTTTCCGCCTTTTACGTCTTCTACAGCTTTGCCTACATTTAGAGTAACTGTACCAGATTTAGGGTTTGGCATTAAACCTCTTGGTCCTAACACACGACCTAAACGACCTACTTTGGCCATTACTGTTGGCATTGTGATTATCACATCGATGTCGGTCCAACCGCCTTCGATTTTTGTAATAAACTCATCTAAACCAACGTAGTCTGCACCAGCTGCTTTTGCTTCTTCCTCTTTATCAGGAGAGCAAAGCACCAATACTTTAACGCTTTTACCTGTTCCATGGGGAAGTGTAACAACACCTCTTACCATCTGGTCTGCTTTTCTAGGATCAACTCCTAAACGGATATCCAAATCAACTGATGCATCGAAATTTGCGAAATTTATTTCTTTCACAATAGAGGATGCGTCAGCAATTGAATACTGCTTAGCAGGATCATATTTGCTTAAAGCTTGTTTTTGCTTTTTTGTCAATTTTGCCATTTGTACAAACCTTTAGTTTACCAGGGAGCTTTACCAGTAACTCTCAACCCCATGCTTCTTGCTGTTCCAGCAACCATTTTCATAGCTGATTCAATTGTGAACGCATTTAAATCGGGCATCTTAACTTCAGCGATTTCCTTAACCTGGGCCCACGTAACGCTTCCAACCTTGATTCGGTTAGATTCTGCAGAACCTTTTTTGATCTTAGACGCTTCCAATAACATAACCGGAGCAGGAGGAGTTTTGATTACAAATTCAAAAGATTTATCAGCAAAAATTGTGATAAGTACCGGAAGTACTTGCCCCATTTTATCCTGAGTTCGTCCATTAAATTGCTTACAAAACTCCATGATGTTAAGTCCTTTTGCACCAAGTGCAGGACCAACGGGTGGAGAGGGATTAGCTTGGCCTCCTCTGACTTGTAACTTTAGATATCCAGATATCTCCTTAGCCATTTTAATCTTCTTTTTCGACTTGCATGTAACTTAATTCAACGGGAGTGTTTCTTCCGAAAATCTTAACCATAACATTAAGCTTTCTTCTTTCTTCAAACACTTCCTCAATAGTACCTGTAAAACCGCTGAAGGGACCATCCATTACTTTTATGGACTCTCCAACTATATAAGGTGTATCATGTTGTTCATCAAAATCATCAATCTCTTCAACCTTACCTAAGATACGATCTACTTCGTTTTGACGCAATGGAACTGGTGGAGTGGAAGCCTCACCAGCCTTTTGACCTAGGAACCCTATGATACCAGGTATACCTTTAATCATATGAATAACCTCACCATGAGCGAGATCAGTCTGAACCATGATATAACCAGGAAATAAATTACGATCACGAGAACGTTTTTTACCGTTTCGCATTTCATAAATCTTTTCAGACGGGACTAAAACCTGAGGAATGAATTCTTGAAAGTTTTCACGATCAATTTCATTATCCAGGTAATCCTTTGCCTTTCTTTCCTGACCAGAGACAGCTCTGACCATATACCAATTTAACTCAGCCATATGACCTAATTATCTTTGAATGCTGTAAAACCAATCCATCATATTATCAAAACCCAAATCAATCACTCCAATTAGGAGCGCGAAAATAAGGGAAGCAACAAGCACCAACACCGAACTACTCTGAAGGTCAGCGTATTTTGGCCAAGAGACTTTATGCCTCATCTCATCAAAAGAATCTTTAATAAATGAAACGACTTTATTCATTGTTCTACATTTTTAAAATCTGCACGGGTGGTAAGAATCGAACTCACGACCTTTGGTTTTGGAGACCACTGCTCTACCAGCTGAGCTACACCCGTGTATCTAATCCAAACCAGTTGATTTGTCGTTAATTAATTGATTATCAATATTTTAACACGATCTAATTCAACTCCAAAACACCCCCGATTGAGATGTATTTGCTTGGTTACACCCCCAAATCGGGCTGCAAATTTAGACAATATTTATTAACGAAACAAACGCGCTTCCGAATATCGGAAACGCGTTTGAATTTTATTATTCAGTAAATTAATTCTTAATCAAGAATCTCAGTAACCTGACCTGCACCTACTGTTCTTCCGCCTTCTCTAATCGCGAATCTCAACCCTTGCTCAAGAGCTACAGGGTTGATCAAATTAACTTCGATAGTTACGTTGTCACCAGGCATTACCATTTCAATATCCTTAGGTAACGAGATCTCACCAGTAACGTCAGTTGTTCTTAAATAGAACTGTGGTCTGTACTTGTTAAAGAATGGAGTATGACGTCCACCTTCTTCTTTCGACAACACATATACTTCAGCTTTGAAGTGTGCGTGAGGCTTTACAGAACCAGGCTTACAGATAATCATTCCTCTCTTGATGTCAGCTTTCTCAACACCTCGAAGTAAAAGACCAACGTTATCACCAGCTTCTCCTCTATCCAAAATCTTACGGAACATCTCAACACCAGTCACAGTTGACTTCATGTTTTCAGCACCCATACCGATAATGTCTACAGGATCTCCAGTGTTAGTAACACCTCTTTCGATTCTACCAGTTGCAACAGTTCCACGACCAGTAATAGAGAATACATCTTCAACTGGCATCAAGAAATCCTTGTCAACAGCACGCTCTGGAAGAGGAATATACTCATCCACAGAAGCCATCAATTCAACGATTTTTTCTACCCACTTTGGCTCAGCATTCAATCCACCCAAGGCAGAACCTTGAATAACTGGAATATCATCACCTGGATATTCGTAGAAAGAAAGTAATTCTCTTACCTCCATTTCAACCAATTCCAATAATTCTTCATCGTCAACTAAGTCGACTTTGTTCATGAACACAACCAAAGCTGGTACACCAACCTGACGTGCTAAAAGGATATGCTCTCTCGTTTGCGGCATTGGTCCATCAGTAGCTGCAACAACAAGTATTGCACCGTCCATTTGCGCTGCTCCCGTAACCATGTTTTTAACATAATCAGCGTGACCAGGACAATCTACGTGTGCATAGTGTCTGTTCTCTGTAGCATACTCTACATGCGAAGTATTAATCGTAATACCTCTTTCTTTTTCTTCTGGTGCGTTATCAATAGAAGAAAAGTCTCTGTTCTCAGCAAGACCTGCGTCTGCCAATACTTTTGTGATTGCAGCAGTTAATGTGGTCTTACCGTGGTCAACGTGACCGATAGTACCAATATTAACGTGCGGCTTCGAACGGTCAAAGGTTTCTTTAGCCATGTTTGAAAATTCCTAGTTTAGTTAATATTAAATTCAATTATTTAATTTCTTTTTTTCAGTTGTTACCAACTGTTTAATTATAGAGCCAATGACGAGATTTGAACTCGTGACCTCTTCCTTACCAAGGAAGCACTCTACCCCTGAGCTACATCGGCTTAAAGATTCTAAATTAAAATCTTGAGTCAATGACCCAATCAAAAACTCAGAACTTTGAACTTGAATCTCAAAGTTTCGAGCGGGAGACGAGGTTCGAACTCGCGACCTACAGCTTGGAAGGCTGTCGCTCTACCAGCTGAGCTACTCCCGCTTAATCATTCTACTCCGGCAATACAATTGCTTTCTGTAAAACGGACACTCCTTTATAACAAAGGTGTGCACTGTGGGGGGAGCAGGATTCGAACCTGCGAAGTCGTAGACAGCGGATTTACAGTCCGCCCCAGTTGGCCGCTTTGGTATCCCCCCTTAACCTAATATGTATAAGAACAACATAATAAATCCCTTCCGCGAAAGGGACTGCAAAATTAGACCCTTTTTTATTTTATTCAAACATTTCTGATAAAAAAATCAAGTATTTTAAAAACAATCAAAAAAGTACTCCAGAGTTGTTTAATCAATCTTTTTTTTCAAATCCTAAAAGTGAAATCTCCCACTTCATGTCACAATAAAAGTCTCTCCGATACAAGGCTGTTCCTAAAAAATAAACATATATATTTGCGAAGCTCATTTTACGAATATTCTTATTGAATCTATGTTTCAGGCGAAGGTTAATCAAGGAGAAAATTTTACCATTGAAAAAAAGCAGGAAACCATCCTGCTTGACGGTAAAGAATTTAGAATAGACTGGTCGGAAATAAAAAAAGGCTACTTCCACATAATTAAGGATAATCAATCCATTTCTGCAGAAATAGTAAGTGCAGACATCAAGCAAAAATACTTTCAGATTAAAGTCAATGGCAATATTCATGAGGTGACTTTGAAGAACAACATGGACATGTTGCTTGACAAAATGGGTATCTCTGCCCAAGATGATACGACCATTAAAGACATTAAAGCACCTATGCCAGGATTAATATTGGACATACTAGTCACCGTTGGTGACGAAATATCAAAAGGAAATCAACTAATGGTGCTCGAAGCCATGAAAATGGAGAATGTATTAAAAGCTGCTGGTGACGGCGTTGTTAAATCAATCGAAGTAGTCAAAGGACAAAGCGTTGAAAAGAATCAAATACTTATAAATTTCTAAAGATTAAAGACCGCTAACAAGAATGAAATATAAAAGAATCCTCCTAAAACTAAGTGGTGAAGCCCTAATGGGTGAACAACAATTCGGGATTGACCCGAAGCGACTTGAGCAATATTCTGAAGAGATAAAAAAAGTAAATGACCAAGGAATGGAAATTGCCATTGTAATCGGAGGAGGCAATATCTACAGAGGAATTCAGGCAGAAGAATCAGGGATTGACAGGGTGCAAGGTGACTACATGGGAATGTTGGCGACTGTCATTAATGCCATGGCCTTACAAAGTGCCCTTGAAAAGGCGGGCATGTATACCCGATTAATGTCAGGTATTAAGATGGAGGCGGTTTGTGAACCTTTCATTAGAAGAAGAGCGGTACGACATCTTGAAAAAGGCAGAATTGTAATCTTTGGTGCTGGAATTGGCAACCCCTATTTCACTACAGATTCTACCGCTAGTTTGAGAGCTATCGAGATTGAGGCTGAAGTAGTATTAAAAGGAACAAGAGTAAATGGCGTCTATACTGCTGACCCTGAAAAAGACCCTACTGCCACAAGAATTACAGAAGTCTCCTTTGAAGAAGTCATCAAGCAAGGGTATAACATAATGGACATGACTGCATTTACCTTGTGTCAAGAAAACAATGTTCCTATTATTGTATTTGACATGAACAAAGACGGCAACCTGTTTAAATTGATGAACGGAGAGCAGTCGATTGGAACATTGATTAGTAACGCTAAGTAAAATGGAAGAAATAGAATTATACCTTGAAACAGCCAAGGAAATGATGGAAAAAGCCATCAGTCAAACGCAAACAGGGCTGGCTAAAATAAGAGCTGGCAAAGCGACACCAAGCATGCTGGATAGTATTATGGTAGATTATTACGGCAGTGCAACGCCACTCGCTCAAACTGCCACTATCAACAGCCCTGATCCACGTACTTTGCTCGTGAAACCATGGGAAAAAAAAATTATTCCGGAAATCGAAAAAGCGATTATCAATAGTGACCTTGGTTTGAACCCACAGAATGACGGCGAGAACATTATCATCAACATCCCTCAACTCACTGAAGAACGAAGAGTGAGTTTAGTTAAGCAATCTAAAGCTGTAGCAGAAGATGGTAAGGTGAGATTGAGAAATGCACGGAAAGAAACAAATGATGAATTGAAGCAACTTCAAAAAGATGGGGCTTCAGAAGATGCAATCAAGAGTGCAGAAGATGATGTTCAAAAATTAACTGATACATATTCAAGAAAACTTGATCAACTTTTGAATCAAAAAGAAAGTGAGATCATGACCATTTGATGGAAAACATTCCACCAATCCAAAGGCATCTTTTTGAGGTGCCTTTTTTATTACCCCCCTTGTACATTTCACTACCCCTCTTTCCCAACTCATTACATTTCCCTTTAGACTGAAACATTTTCGTTCTAAATAGCATCTATTAAATAGTCTAAAAGTATTTATTCATATTTTGTATGAAAAATAAATTTTAACAAGATCATTTTTTATACATTTAAAGAATAAATCAGAATACAATGAAAGGAACTAACCTAGGGGAATTTGAAGAGCTTGTGCTACTAACCATTGCAACGCTAATGGAAGAGGCTTATAGTGTATCCATTTGTGATGAGATCGAAAAGATAACAGGTAGAAAAGTGAAGTTGGGTGTAGTACATGCTGTGCTCAATAGATTAGATAAAAAAGGATTCATTCATTCCCACCTCGGTGAAGCCACCAAAGTACGCGGTGGCAGAAGAAAGCGTTTTTTCACAATCACTCATACAGGCAAGGCAACCATTAAAAAGGTGAAAGACCAACGTGACCAATTATGGAGTCTTATTCCTGAGTTCTCACTTAAACTTGTATGAAAAAATTGAAAACTCATACCCCTCCTAAGTGGGCAGAAAAATTACTTGAATGGTATTGCAGGACAGATGTACTGGAAGACTTACAGGGGGATTTACATGAGTTTTTTGAAAAGAATCTATTAGAAAAAGGGCCAAGAAAAGCCCGGTTCATTTATGTATTGGACGTGGTCAAATTCACGCATCCATATACGGTCAAAAGCTTTGAAATATTCAACAACTTAACTCAATTTATCATGTTCAAAAATTATTTTAAAACCTCGGTCAGGAGTATTGCCAGAAACAAATTATTCTTGGCTATTGCTTAAGGGCGTCTTGGCATTAGCGCTCTTGGTTATAGGCGTTGTGATTTCTCAAACTTGGCGTGTCGCCAATTTCAACCCAGCTAAATCTTTACGGGATGAGTAAAGAGGAGCTAGGAGTTAGAAAAAGACACTAAATACGAGATACTAAATACTATCTACTAAATACTCTCTACTCCTTCCCCGGCTTATAAGTACGCTTGGCCCTTGCTAAAACATCAGTTTTATAAAAAGCAACATCTTTAAATTCACCATCAGCATAACGCTGACCTTGGTCATAAAAGTGAGGTGATTTAGGGTCACCGCTTTGGCCACCAGCCAACATGCTCTTGGCTTTCACCTTGTCTCCAAACTCAACAACAGCGACAAAACTATTGCCATAAGCTCCATAAATACGGTTCGTATTTTCCGATGCTCTTGCTCCAAAAGAAGCCAAGGCACCCCAAGTGCTTGAGCCCATTCCAACTGCTAAACTTGGTTTGTCATCATCATAGGTCATGTTGATTTCGCCATCCAAACGTTGGAGTCTATTGATCTCTCCCCATGGAGTGTCCCAAGTACCAAAGCCATCTTCTAGCGCGTGAACAGCTCTTGTAAATAATTCTAATCGTTCTTCTAGCGGAGAACCTGTGCCGAAATAGTTGAATCGTTCATTGCCTCTCAATCGCTCTGGATTTTTTCCTTCTCGGTTATAAATAGAACCATAGAAATGTGCCAACGACATGGCCACAGACTCTTTACCAGTTCTAAAGTCCCACTTTCTTAAAACATCAATAGGACCTTTCAATTCCGGGTCTTTTCTTCTTGTTCTATCATAAGCTTTAATGATTCCAGGGATCAATTTTTCGAATGCCGGCATCACAGGATCATAAGCCAATTCAATCAATCCATCTAAAGTCAAATCATTGGCTTTGCTTAATAAACGTACCGCATGAACTCCTCTAAAGTTCTCTTGGTCCGGCACCATGTACCTTGGATAATCTTCAGGCTTTGGACTGTATTCTAATGCAGCCGTAAATGGTGTAGAATTACAATTTTGAATCCACCCATTGCCTGGGTTTTCAATAACAATTGACTCAGCAACTGTATGCAAACCATTCCAATCGGTTGCTGGGTTGGAACCATCGACGGGTTTCGAATAGTCAAATTGAACATCTCGCTTAGGGATGAAGTTGCCATGGTAATAAGCAATGTTACCTTCAGAATCAGCAAAGACTGTATTGTTGGATGAATTCCTTCTAATGTCCATCATTTCTTTAAACTCATCATGGTTCTTCAATTTTGTCCTTGTAAATGACTGAATCAAAGCATTGACAGGATCCCAATTCAATGCAGTAGCTACCCACTTATCATCCACTTTATGCGTTATTGGACCGTGATGAGTATGGTAAGTAGGGAAAGTCCTTTCTTTCATTTGATCACCTTCTTTGTATTTCAATGTCACTTCAGAAGACTCCACCGCTCTCATCTCGTCACCGTATTTGTACATCAAATCGCCATCTACTTCGCTCACTTCTTCAATGAATTCATCCATGAAATCAAGGCGTGTTGAAGTGTGCATCCAACCAGTGTTTTCGTTGAATCCTTGATAAATGAAAAACTGTCCCCAAGTGGTAGCACCATAGGCATTTAAACCTTCCTCACTCACTACTTGCGACTCTCCCCTAAAGTAAAAAGAGGTGTGTGGATTGATCAATAACATGGCATCACCTGATGCAGTATGGTCTCCCGCAATGGCAAAACCATTTGAACCTACAGGCTCTTTTTCGTAATCTATCTTTTCTTCAAAATTTGCCCAGTCAATTGAGGCAATTGCTTGGTCTTGACTATAAAAAGATTCTATTTTTCTTGTTGAGACACTCTCGATGTCCCCTCCTATTGAGCCTTCACTAAAGAACATTGGATACCAAGGCTCAAAATGAGTAAGTAACTTTGGTTTTACTTCAGGGTGTGTTGACAAATAATAATTTATACCATCTGCATAGGCATCACAGAGTTCTTTTAACCATTCTGGTGCCCCTTCATATGCTTCTTTAGCTTCATCAATGGTCATGTATAATCGGGCACGGAGATCACTATAAATGGCTCCCTCTCCTTCTACTTCGGCCAACCTTCCAATTGCCCAATAATAATTGCGTTCTACCCTAGGAAAGTCATCTTCACATTGGGCATAAAGCATTCCAAAAACAGCATCTGCATCTGTTTTTCCATAAATATGAGGAACTCCAAAATCATCTCTTATAATTTCAACATTGGCTGCATGCGCATCCCAACGAGCTACTTCGACATCGCGGGAATTCGGTCCACAAGCTGTAAAGACAACGAGTAATAAAAAAGCAAACTTTTTCATAGAATGAGTTAAGGTTGAATCCCTAATATCTCGATTCTATTTCAAGTGGGCAAATGGTATTGTTTGGAAGGGTGCTTGGAAGGTGGAAATTAGTGTTTGGTCTATGGTCTATGGAGGAAACCCAAAAACACAACATAAATGATACACTTATAGCTTCTAGCTAATTTATTTTTTCTCAAGTAAAAAATTTGTGAGTTTGATCAAATCGTCTAGCGTTCCAACACTGTTCATGTTGATTTTGTACTTACCATTTATGACCAAAGTAGGTACCATAGATACCTGTTTTGTTTTCCACTCTTCAGACATCTTCATTGCAACCTTCTCCAATTTTGGGTCGTTATAGTGCTTGTCAAAATCACTCCCACTAACACCATTGGCTTCAAACATTTCCTTAATAGCAGCTTCTGTTTCTACCACTTTTGCTTGCACATGGATATAATCAAAAAACGCTGGTCGTAGTTTTTCATCCATATCCAAGGCTTGTACAACAAGAAATGCCTTCACAATACCAAGCTGAACAGCGGGGTTATTTCTAGGAATATAGTTGACATGGGATTTCTCAAAATTAGTACCTGAATTGAGGCCTTTTTTAAATTCATCGAGCATGGATTCGAATTGAAAACAATGCCCACAATAGAAAGAGAAAAACTCCGTAACGGTTGCCTCTTCGGTAGCCGTTTCACTGACAACATCATAATTTTTACCCTCAACAAATTGAGCTTTTGCATTAAAAACAGCTGCTCCTAATAAAAAAATTACAAATATTTTTCTCATCATGATTCTTTCTAATTGTTGGGCGAAACTACTGATAATGTACATTTTCTGAAAGTTTGAATCACAATATATTTCACCGCTAAAAAAATAAATTCTGATTTAAGTTTGGAGAAATGAAAATCATCACCATACCTTTGTATCAATCGTTCTTTAATATATTCTTATCAAGAAAAGCTGAGGGATTTGGCCCGTTGAAGCTTTAGCAACCCCAACATTTATGTTGGAAGGTGCTAACTCCATCTTACCATGTGTAAGAGAGATAAGTTCAGAAATTGACTACAATATTTAATTATATATAAGCTCTTCTGATTTATCAGAAGAGCTTTTTTTGTGCTCTCCTGACGCCTTTTTTGATAGGTTTTAATTGTGAAAACTTAAAAACTTAATAAAAATGTGTAGCTCAACAGAAATTCTTCATTCAATTCCAGTTGATCCTCTAACAGGATCAATCTCGACTCCAGTTTATCAAACCTCCACCTTTGTACAAGAAGCACCCGGTGTCAATAAAGGTTTTGATTATGCGAGGTCAAACAACCCAACCAGAAAAGTTTTGGAAGACCTTATCGCCAAAATGGAAAGCGGTGATGCTGGTTTTGCCTTTGCTACTGGATTGGCTGCAATAGATGCAGTCATTAAATTGCTTAAAGCGGGAGATGAAATCGTAGCGGTAGATGACATTTATGGGGGAGCATTCAGGCTCTTCACTCATGTCTATGAAAAATTCAATATTAAGATCCATTATGTGGACACCACCGATGCCGATAACATCCTAGATTATATCAATGACAAGACACGTTTGGTTTGGATAGAATCCCCTACCAACCCAACGCTCAAGGTTTCAGACATTCGGAAAATTGCTAACATCGCCAAATGCTTCAATGCATTGCTCGTTGTCGACAATACCTTCGCTAGCCCTATTGCACAAAAACCAATTGAGTTGGGCGCTGACATTGTGATCCACAGTGGGACAAAGTACATCGCTGGACATTCTGATTTAGTAGCTGGAATTGTAGTAACCAAAACTGAAGCCCTTTCCGAAAAAATCAAATTCATCCAAAATGCATCGGGTGGCATATTAGGACCTTGGGATTGTTTCTTGACCATAAGAGGAGTTGAAACTTTGTCATTACGAATCAAACAACAGAGTGATACGGCATTAAAAGTTGCAAAATACTTAAGTCACCGTACAGAAGTAGACAAATTGTTTTACCCTGGCTTGCCCTCTCACAAAAACCATGAAATCGCAAAAAAGCAGCAGAATGGTATTTTTGGAGGGATAGTTTCATTCAGTCTGAACATTGACACCCAAGAGGCCGCTAATGCTTTTGTGACCAACACGAAGTATTTCAAACTGGCTGAAAGTCTCGGAGGAGTGAAAAGTTTGCTCTGTCATCCCGCTCAAATGACACATGCAGGCACCCCAAGAGATATCAGACAAGCAGCTGGTATACAAGACTCATTGATTCGTCTTTCTTGTGGTATCGAAGAAGCAGAACATTTGATTGCAGATCTAGAAGGTGCATTCAGAGCATTAGCCAAACTCAAACAAAAAGTAGCAGTATGAAAAATCTAAAAATCGGTCTCTTTGGATTTGGTGTGGTTGGTGAAGGCATCTACAAAGTATTGGAAGACAAACCAGCTTTGAATTGTCAAATCAAAACAATCTGCATCAAGGACATTGCTAAGGAAAGAAATGCTCCTGCAAAATTGTTTACAGATGATCCGGCTTTAATTCTCAATGATCCAGATATCAATGTGGTGGTAGAGTTGATCAACGATGCCACTGCAGCTTTTACATTAGTCAAAAAGGCATTGAAATCTGGTAAATCAGTGGTGAGTGCCAACAAAAAAATGATCGCTGAAAACCATGCTGAACTCATTCAATTACAATTAGAGAACAATGTTTCCTCTTGTATGAGGCAACAGTATGCGGCAGCATACCCATCATCAGGAACTTGGAAGAATATTTCGATAACGACTTACTTAGCCAAGTAAGTGGCATTGTGAATGGCTCTACTAATTACATTTTAACAAAAATGGCATCGGGGACAAAGGATTATGTAGAGGCGCTGCATGAAGCCCAAGAAAGTGGCTTTGCAGAAAGTGATCCTTCACTGGACGTAAATGGAACTGATGCTGCTCATAAGCTGAGTATTATTGCATTGCATGCCTTTGGTAAATTTGTAGACCACAAACATATCTTAAGCAAAGGCATCACGGCTTTATCATCACATGACTTTCAGTTTGCCAAGGAAAAAGGCCTGAAAATAAAGCTGCTGGCAAGTGCCACTTCAATTCAAAATGGTGCAAATGAGCAACACCATTCCGTGTTTCCAACTTTTGTAAAAGAAGAAAGCACGCTGAGTCAAGTAGACAATGAATACAATGGGGTTGTGGTGGGTAGCTCTTTGGCTGATGAACAGTTTTTGTATGGCAAAGGCGCAGGAAGGTTTCCTACTGCATCCGCAGTGTTGAGTGATATTTCGGCCCTGCGTTATGATTATAAATACGAATTCAGAAAAGGCACCAATCAAAAAGCCAATACAGACGCCTCAGCTTCTAAAACCTATTACATCAGCTTTGATCGGAAGGAGAAAATTGACTTGTTGATTTTCACGAAGGTATATGAGCAATACTCAAATGGAAAAAGGGCTTATGTAATTGGAGATATCAAAGACGAGAATTTGAAAAAGATCGATTTCTGGAAGAATGATGGCATTTCTATTATCGCTTTTGATAATTGAAAGGTTCTGATTACATCAAAACCGTCTCCCTGAACCTGCCTTTTCCGGCTGGCAGGCTTGTTTCAGGGTCTAATTTAAATAGATTCTGAAACAAGTTCAGAATAACTGACTTTTTAAGTTTAAAAAGAATTTGAAGTAAGATTTGGTGTGAAAAACCTAGTTATTCAATGTTTGTATTTTTCAATCAAAGGTAAAGGGGGGGGGAGATTTTTCTATCACAATTGGAAGGGGCACGGAGGTGTCTCCTCTTTTTTTATAGCGTTTAACCTCACCTCTTTTCATGAGATCAACAATACCCATACCCGGCCAAATACACCTACTATTTCTAATAGTGTTCAACTATTCATCCTATACTCGGTGGTTAATTGCTACATAGCATATATCCAGGAGTAATCTCACATTATTCTGGCACAATCATCAATGCTTAAGAACAAAAATCCTTACTAACCATTTGGAGTTGCCTTTCTAGCAATGACCTAGGAGGAGAAGCAACAATCAATGAAGAGTTTAATGGTTTTGGTTGCTCAGGAAAAATCAATCTCCAAAGTTGTCGTGGGAAAATGCACCTGCCGGAAACAAAGGCTTGGCAATCACTATGCACGATCCAGATGCACCTAGAGGAAGTGGATTTTGGAATTGGGTAGTATTTAACATTCCATCGAGTACAAACGAGTTATTATCAGGTGCCGGAGACATCAAACTCAATTTAACATCAGAAGGAGCTATTCAAAGTATTACCAATTACAGTGCCATGGGATAAGGCGGTCCTTGTCCACCAGAAGGACATGGTCTGCACCAATATATCATCACAGTTCATGCCTTAAAGTCTGACAAACTTGAATTAAATGAAAGGACAAATCCTGCGGTAGTTGGTTTTAACCTTTGGAATAACACTTTGGCAAAAGCTAGTATAGTTGCCTTCTATCAAAGAATAAAAAAAAACTGGCACTTAGTTCTTTTATTCAGATAGTATTGAAAGCGCAAGTCAAATGGCTTGCGCTTTTTTATTACCTTCAAACTGTATGAAGATCATGCGGTTTGAAAAAGTAACTTTCCATTCCTATTGACCAAATAAAATCAACAAATATTATGAAACATCTAATTCTAATAATGACTTTACTTTCTGCTATGGCACCAATATTAATTTTTGATTTTGACCTTAAGTCTGATATTAAATACTGGAGAATATCTGACGATGTTCAAATGGGAGGTCGGTCATCAGGTAACTTTAAATTAAATGCAGAAGGTCATGGCCTCTTCGAAGGCGATGTGTCATTAGAAAACAATGGCGGATTCTCTTCTGTACGGTATAGCTTTGAAAGGTTATTAATTAAGGATTCCAAAAAAGTCGTTATTAAGTTAAAGGGAGACGGTAAAAATTATCAGTTTAGAATTAAGTCTAATTCTAGGGATTATTATTCCTATATATCAACTTTTGCAACATCGGGAGAATGGCAAGAGGTAGAGATCAGTTTAAAAGACATGTATCCCTCTTTCAGAGGAAGAAAACTTAATCAACCCAATTTCTCTAACGACTATATCGAAGAAATTACTTTTTTGATAGGTAACAAAAAGCAAGAAAAATTCAAGCTCCTGATTGACAAGATTGAGTTAAAATAAGCTTGAATTCTCGAAAAGAGAACAAAAATGATTGAAAGTCAGACTACAAATATCACCGGTTCGATAACGCACATTATTCAAAAGCTTGAGAATGAAAAGGAGTTGAACCCTTCAAAACTAATTCATCTTATCCAGGAAGCTGATATTCAAGCAGAAGATTTGATCCATTGGGAAGATTTTAATCATCCAACAAAAGACAGTTATGGTAGAAAATTAATTCACCAAGGTGATGATTTTGAAATCCTAGTGATGTCATGGGATCCTGGTGATTTTTCTACCATTCATGATCATGGGAATACCAAATGGGGGGCGGTGCAGATCTTTGGACCTGCCGAACATGCCACTTTCCGATTAGAAGATGGACAGCTTTCAACGGTTGCCAGGTGGCAAGTAAATACCCGAGACATTTTAGGTGTGAGCCACACATTGATCCATCAAATGGGTAACCCACATTCCGATCAATCCTTTATCAGTTTCCACATTTACGGTGTACAAGCTAAAACTGACAAAATCACAGGGGATTCTAGGGTTTTTGACCTTGATATGGACCAGATACAACGGACAGATGGCGGCGTATTTTTTGCATTGCCAGAAGCTGAAATTAATTTTGTTGAGTCAGGGATCACATCCGATTTTCATACCCGGCTTAGGCATAGAATTGAATTATCTCGGAGGTTGTTAAAAGTCGATAGCACAACAAATAGTACGAGCACTAAAATTGATACTGTATTAAAAAAGACTTTTTCAGTAACGCAACTCCCACAGTTTTTATCTGAATTGAATAAGCACACTGACGCAAAGGGCCATGTTCGGAACTCAGTTTATTGGAAAATCTTAAACAATGAACTAAGAGAGGCTTCATATCTACAGGATGAATTAAATGCCAGATCAGAAGCCTTAGATAATTTCCATCAATACGCTGAAATGTATGACAGTCTGATCTGTCAACCCATGCTGGAGAGTTTCATGTCCAATTACCTGATGTTTTTTAAAAAGGGTTTTGTTCCTGACATATCAACCAAAACCATTATTTCTCTGGGCGCTGGTACTGGTCTAATTGAAAAATTCATGCTAGATAATTTAGGCGTGCAGCACGATAATTTATATGGGATAGACAAATCCGAATCAATGGTAACAGAAGCACGCAAAAGAATTCAGGCGGACGTTGGAGATGTCTTAAAGCTAGATTTAAATGTTAAGCTCTGGGACATTGCCTATAGTGGATTAAATGTCTTTCATTACCTAGAGTACAGTCAATTAGAAGCAGCGATAATGAAAACAGCAAGCATTGTAAAACAAGGCGGCTGGTTTTTAGGTGATTTCATAACACCTGATCATATGCGATGGTATCCCAATGTAGTTTATTCTAATGATAAGAAGGTCGTTTCATTGCGTAGCCCTAGGTTAGTGGAGGATGACGGAAAACTATTCCAGGAAAGTGAAATCGTTAATGTTGATTTTTCAGGAGAACAATTAATTGTTAATTATGCTGGGAAGCACAAACGTTTCTTGCCCCCACTGCATCGTATAAGGCAATACTTTATGGATGCATTTGGAGGCGAAGTAAAACTATATGATGCGCATGCATTGGAGCTCATCCCTGTTTCGGCAGATACATGCGAATCTACCCGATACGTCGTAATAGCCCAAAAGCGATAGAGATCGGGCTTCGTTTGATTTGCACTTTCTGCATAATCCAAAAAGTCTTTTTAACTTCCCTGCCTGTCTCGGCAGGCAGGTAGCGATTCAGCCAATAACCGCTTATGAAAAATACAATATCCTTTTTCCTTCTTTTGCTTGGCACACTTGCCTATTCTCAAAATTTAGTCAAACCCAATGTTTTAATTATAACAACAGGAGGGACAATAGCAAGTAAGACTGACGCGCCCTTAATTGAAGGCCATGAGCTTATCCAAGCAGTGCCGCAACTCAAGGACTATGCAAATGTTGAAGTCGAAGAATTTGTACGCGTTGGCTCTTCCAGAATGACACCGGAAATATGGCTTTCTTTAACCAAAAGAATAAGCACCGTTCTCAAGGAAAAACCTGATTTAAAAAGTATCATAATCACCCATGGTACAGACACGATGGAAGAAACAGCTTTTTTTCTAAACCTTACCCATATCAGTGATGTACCAATAATTCTAGTTGGTTCAATGAGGTCATCTAATGAGATTTCACCAGATGGGCCAGCAAATTTGATCAATGCAGTGCGTGTTGGCATTTCCCCCGAGGCCATTGGCAAGGGGGTAATGGTAGTTATGAATGAAAACATTAGTGCAGGTAGAGATTTAATCAAATCAAACAATAGAAGAGTTGATGCCTTCGCCAGTACGGAAATAGGGTTTTTAGGATTTGTTGATCCTGAGAAAGTAACTTTTTATCGTACACCTAGCAAGGCGCATACTTTGCATAGTGAATTCAATGTATATGAATTGGTCAGTTTACCAGAAGTTGAAATCATTCAAGATTATGCTGGCTTAGATCCTTCGATATTCTCCTATTTCTTAAATCGCCCAAATCAAGGTTTGGTAATCAGCTCCTTTGCAGGAGGTCGTTTTAGTGCTGGCTTCGATCAGGTATATAATATGAAGGCAAATCTTAAACCAATCGTGATTTCATCTAGCATTAAAAACGGACGCATTATGGGAACAAACCCTAAGGATTCGCCAGTTGTTATTGCCAATGATTTACCAGCGAATAAAGCAAGAATCTTACTGATGCTATCGCTGACTAAAACGTCAGACGTTGTGAAAATTCAAGGCTATTTCAATAAATATTGAATAGAATCAACAAAGACCCTGAAACTAGCCTGCCAGCCGGCAAAAGTAGGTTCAGGGTGACGATAACCTCTAGAATCCATAAAGTCTTATTAACTTCCAATAAGTTAAAATTATATCTCCACGACATGGAAACAGTCAACCATATCAATTACATAGAATTCAAAGCGCTTGACTTAGAAAAGACCAAGGCGTTTTATAGCACTGCTTTCAATTGGAGTTTTACAGATTACGGCCCTACCTATGTCGCCTTTTCTGACAGCGGGCTTGCAGGGGGCTTTGAGTATACGGAAGAGAAAATAGTCAATGGAACGCTTATCGTATTATATCACACTGATCTTCTTGCTATCAAAAGCAATATCACAAAAGCCGGAGGCACAATTACAATGGACATATTCTCCTTTCCGGGTGGTCGCAGGTTTCATTTTACCGATCCATCAGGCAATGAATTGGCTGTTTGGTCGGATAAATAATAAAATGATTAGCATTTCATTTTCAACCACATCCCCTACAAAAAGACTACTAAACCTCTGGATATTTATTATTTAAAATCGCGTAAGATCAACTAAACATTAATGGTAATTATTCATTAAATTTGTCTCGCAGTTGACCAATTAAGAGTAACGCCGCATTGATAATTCCCTTAAGGACTATACAGAGAATGCACCCTTAACAATCAGCACTTACTGTTCATGTAAAAAGTAATTCCATCATCTCAATTCATTTGTTACATTAGTAGTTCATTTTTGAAACCAAAGATTGTTATGAGTTCGAGCAGACGAGATTTTCTAAGAAAGACATCACTTGCTGGTGCAGGATTGGCCATGTTCCCAACCTTCGCCAATGCAAAAGATTATACCCCATCCTCCGCTCCTGGAGCAATCTATATGGGTGATTTTAGTGCAGACAAATTGGACGTAGTAAAATGTGCATTCATTGGAGTAGGCGCCCGAGGTTCTGGACACGCATCGCAAATCGCAACTATCGAAGGTACGGAAGTAGTCGCAATCTGTGATTTGTATGAAGATTGGGCTAAAAAATCTGCAGATAAATGTGTTGAAAATGGAGGTGGAAGACACCAAAATATCAAACAATATACAGGTGGAGACAATGACTGGAAAAAAATGCTTAAAGAGCAGCAACCAGATGCTGTATTCATAGCAACTCCTTGGGAATTGCATGCACCAATGGCGATTGAAGCCATGAAGCAAGGAGCACATGCATTTGTTGAAGTACCTTTGGCATTGACAGCAAAAGAAATGTGGGACATTGTTGATACCTCTGAGAAGACCGGCAAGCACTGCATGATGATGGAGAATGTGAATTATGGCCGTGAAGAACTCATCTATCTTAACATGGTACGGCAAGGTGCTATTGGAGAATTACTTCATGGAGAAGCAGCTTATATTCATGAATTAAGGTTTCAAATGGAAGAGCAAGAACGTGGTACGGGTTCTTGGAGAACGCCTCATTATGCCAATCGAAATGGCAACCTCTATCCTACTCATGGCTTAGGACCAGTTGCACAGTACATGAACATTGGAAGAGGCGATGATACTTTTAAATTCATGAACTCTTTTTCATCTCCAGCTAAGGGCCGAGAATTATACGCCAAGAAAAACTATGCGCCTGATCATAAATGGAACAAGTTAGATTACAAAGGTGGAGACATGAATACGTCTATAATCAAAACTGCCATGGGCAGAACAATCATGGTACAGTGGGACGAAACTAGTCCAAGACCATATTCTAGGCATAACCTTATCCAAGGAACCTCAGGCACTCTGGCTGGATTCCCAACCCGTATTGCATTAGAAGGTGGTATAGAAGGAGGACCTGATAGCCATCACAGATGGGCACAAGGAGATCAATTAGAGGCAATATTTGAAAAATACGAACATCCATTGTACAAGAGATTAGGTGAGGTAGCTAAGAAAATGGGTGGTCATGGTGGAATGGACTTCATCATGCGTTACCGAATTATTGAATGCCTTAGAAAAGGAGAGCCATTAGATCAGAACGTATATGAAGGTTGTCTATGGAGTGCGGTAAGCCCTTTAAGCGAATTGTCTGTTGCACAAAATGGAGCACCACAGGAATTCCCAGATTTCACAAGAGGTAAATGGAAAAACACCAAAGCCCTCGATATCGTTTCTTAGGGCTTATTAGCAATGACATTAAAAAGGCATCAGACTTATTCTTGATGCCTTTTTTTATACAAGCGTATTTTGACTCCTAACTAATGACTAAAGTCATAATATAAATCAAGAACAATATCTACCTTTTGATCAATCTAATCATTCAATATTTATCATGATAAATTCATCATTTAGAGAGGACTTGGTTTATAATGATCAGCGTATCTCAACCAAAGTAATTTTAGAATCTTCATTCTCTAAGGAAATAAGAATCTTGCTCAAAAAAGGGCAAATAATGAAGGAGCATAAGACGGCATTTCCTATCGTAGTACACCTCCTCGAAGGTGAATTGACATTTGGGGTGCAAGGGGTAAACCATGAATTAACGAAAGGTGATGTACTTTCTTTAGAAGGCAATATCCCTCATGACTTAACAGCTCAAACTGACAGTGTGGTAAGGTTATCGTTGTCGAAAATGGACAATGCTAAACGTGTAGAAGCAGTTGCAGGAGGTTCTGCCAAATAAGATTTGCAATGAAAACCATTGAAACGCGCAAAGACGTTAATATTCTAGTAAACGCATTTTACGCCAAAATCAGGAAAGATGGTTTATTAGGACCAATATTCAATGGACATATTGCTGAAGAAAAATGGCCTGAGCACCTTAATAAACTGACCGATTTTTGGGAGACGAATTTGTTTGGCGTTGCCAAGTTCAAAGGCAATCCCACTCAAAAACATGTAAATGTTGACCGCAATTTAAACCATTCAATAGCACCATCGCATTTCGAGCATTGGTTGATGTTATGGCATGAAACGATTGACGAATTGTACATTGGAGAGCGTGCCACCAAGGCTAAAAAAACTGCTGTTAGCATTGCTTCCGCACAGTTTATGATGATTCAACGCAATAGGGTATAATATCACTTATTTAGTCCTTGCTTGACTCACAATGTCATTATTGAATTTTCGATCATCATCCATGATCGAATAAAAATCCATTATATACGCTCGTGTCTCCTCATAATTCTTAGGGTACTCAAAAAGTGATTCACAATCTTCAATTAGTTGAAATACTTGGTCTCTATTAGAGATAAATTCGTTCCTCACTTTTTCTAAAAGTGCAATGTCTCTTTTGAAACCTCTATATTTTCTTTCTGTAACGGATCTTATTTGAATTCCTTCCCCCTGGTTATCAGGAACTCTGGCATAACTTGCATTTACTATCCCCGCCATATCAAAATCATAAGGCACAGGCTTTATGGTTTGATCGATAAACATCAATTTAGAATTGTGATTATACCCGACAGAGAAGTCGGTATTACCAATCATAAATTGAAAAAAGGCATTTCGAATGGCCGTTAGAGTATCTTGGGCTAAGGGATGAGTCATGGTGTCAACCAATTTCCCTTTGAATCGCTCAGCGACAACCTTATCATCTTCGATTAAAAAACCTTTGAGCTGATGATTTTTGATTTTCTTCCCTTTCATCTCATCAAAATCAACAGTCACGAGCCTCGTTTTAAAATTATAAGGTGACATAAACTCAAAGATTTTGTAGGCCATGTATTCCCTAATGACGTAGTCATTCTTGTCTTTTTCATTCAAACAAGGAAGCACAGCCTTCAAATTTTTGTTACCCTTGAAAACAGATCCCTTAACATCTGATTTTTTCATTTTAACTTTCACAGGCGGGAAATAACAAGTACTCAGCCTAAAATTACCCCGCCTTCTGAGGTTCACTTTTATAGAATCCCAAGAATCACCATCCTGAAATTTTATTATCGATTTGATGAACGTACTGTCGTTTGTGTCCTTCTTCATCTCCTTTACGGAGTAACTCATATGAATAGGAAGAATTTCTTGACTCGCGAATAAATCCTTTACTTTTTTTGATTGGGTAGCCTTTTTGATACCTTGAGCTTGTGAAGGGCTGAAAACACCAAAACTAAGTAGGAGTAAGAATCCGAATATTTGCCTATTCATATTATTGTATTAGCTTTATTTTTTATAATATATTAATAACCAGGTCATTAAACAATATCTTTCAATACTAAACATTAAAACGGCACTTGCAATCGCTTTCTCGATTGTAGTGGTTTTTTTATGCTATAACTATAATGTCAATTTCAATGTCGACCTGACATTGCTGAGTATTGCAATCATTTTTCCTTTAGTCTTCACCATTCGAGGTTCATTTAGAAGAAGAGAAAAGGCGCTAGAACATTTAAGTGAATTCCGAGCTACTTTAAAAATTGTTCATCACTTTTTGATGAGTAACAACAAATTAACGGAAGAGCAAAAAATTGACGTTGACAAAATATTACTTGAAGTCAATTACAAAGTGTTAGACCACCTAGCAGGTTCAGATCATTCAACTAAAGATATGGATGAAATAGTCAATAAAGTTTATGCGTTTGTCTTGTCTGAAAATGACAATGTTTCTACCAGACTAAAAGACCGTGTATTTCGATTTATGAGAGATGTGCATAAGTCAATTGAAAATCTTCATGCCATACATACCCATAGAACTCCGATTAGTCTTAAAGCCTATTGTAAAGTTTTCATATTCGTATTCCCAATAATCTACGCGCCAGTAATAATCAATGAAATTGGTATAGATGCTAACCAATGGATTACATATTTGGTCGTACTTACAACAGAATTTATACTAATCTCCCTTTTCAATATCCAGGATCAATTAGAATACCCCTTTGATAATATAGGCATGGATGACATCAACCTGGATGCATTTAAAATCGACAGGTAGTTCCGATTACGGAGCAGCGTGAAACTTGATTAATTGTTACCAAAAAGTGCGGCTACCCCAATTCTTATATTAAACTCTGAGGCTTCCCAGTCACGGAATGATTGTACAAATTCTAGCCTGAAAATTCTCATAATATTGTCTATAGTATAGCCCACCTCAGTGTAATTTTCTGATGTAGGTGTACTCAGGTAGTTCACAAACAAGTTCTCTTTCAATCCGCTCAAACGTAGCATCGGCATTTGAGTAAGCAAAAACTTTCTAAACCTGATATGAGTATAAATGGACAAATACTCTTGAGAAGTACTGTTTTCATAATAATCAAGCATTCTATACCCTCCTGTAACATCCAGCGGTGCCAAAATCAATCGGTTACCTTGGAAATGTTTGAAGTCCATGAATTCTAAAGAAGGATTACCGAAAAACTTACCAGCTTCAATTTCAAAATCAATTTTCGCTCTTACACCAATATCAAAATCGAAAACTGAACCTATTTCCACATGATCGAAATCAACTTGACTTCCAAAAACATCATTAATGCCCTTTCTATAGGACAGCCTGAAAGTTGGTGCATTATTATCAACAGGGTAAACCCTACCGTTATAGCTCCTAAACTTGATCCAAGGTTTGAAAGTTAAATTCACATTGGCAATGAAAGCCTTAGCGTCTACAAAGCCACCTGTGATTACTTCTTTATTCACTGGTTCATTTGTTGTGTATTCTCTGTTGTCCGGACTAAAAATACTAAAGTCTGAATTGTTAAACAGTTCATTCCGATTGGCCCATTCTACACCTCCACTGAAAGTGACTTTATAATTGAAACGCCTTGCATAACTCGCCTTTAAATAGTCCTTCTGATACAGCTTCATGTAATTCTGCTTGGCCAAGAGTGCAAATACAGTATTGATTAAATCATCAATACCATTGGGGTTAAACTGTTCTATGTACTTGCCTCCTGAAGCCCTAAAAGTATTTCTTTTATTAGGCTCTCCAATACCAAAAACTGTTTCTACTTTCCCATACAAGGTATTACTCGAGACACCATAACGAAGATTTGGAGTGATTTTTAATCGAGTTGTAGTATCATTCCTCCAACTAAATGTTCCACCAAAATCAAAATTCAGGCCTTCAACTGTATTAAATCTTGTCTTAGGCAATAAGCCAGGGTAATTAAAACGTAATCTTTCACCCAACTTATAATAACTACCAGTAAACAATTGCATTGGCTTAAAACGTTCTCCATTATTCAATCGGTTCGTATCAGCCAGTGCTTGCTCTTTATCAGCAACGTAGGTACTATCGTCCCTTTCATAGCCAAGTATCTCCTTTGTAGTTAAAGGCACGGGACGCATATTCGCCCAATAGATTGAATCCTTTTTATGTGCCAAAGAATCAACCTTATATGTCCTAACAGAAAGCATATCGGGCTCAGGTAATTCTTCCCTCTCTTGTTTCTCATAGTCCTTCATCAATTTCCTGAATTGCTTCCGAGAAACTTCTTGTTCTTCTTTAAAAACTTCCTTAACACCCGCATCGACATCTTTATTCTTAATTGCATCAATTTCTTCAGGTGCGGCCTCTATCTTTTCATCAATTAAAATTACCGTATTATCTAAATCATCATTCTTTGTAACAATATAGTTACTTAAGGATGCCAGGTATTTATAGGTGCCACCGAAGCCCAGGATGGATCCAGAAAAATCAAATTGCTGCGTTACAGGCATCCAAATCTCCCCTTCAATAGGAGCGAAAATTTGTTGAATACGCACCAAAAATCCAGTAATACTTGTCGTTAAGTCAACACTGTGAATGTTCCAAAAATCTTCTCGGATATAGATCTCTCCTTCAAATAAGTTATCACCCTTAGACCTTGGGGTTACTTTTATTTTGTTAATCTCATAGCCGCGCTCTCTAAAGCTTCCTTCATACTTAAACTTATAGTAGGAGAATGCTCTTGGTGTCAATGGAGAAATGGCGTCCACCATTTTTGGTAAGTAGAAACTACTGCTTATATAAGAATTGGGATTTGCGTTATTATTATCATCTCCTGATGAACGTACCGATATTACTTTTTCACTAAATACATTCGGCCTTGTAAAGTTAATTTCACTCACGGATTCTGAAGTGAAAACTTGACTTGTGTCAATGCCTTCTTTTGCCAGCCTTTTTCTTACAAACCAAGGTATATTAGTAATGGAACCAGTTCCCTTAATATATACCTCTGCAGAATATTCATCGAATTGAATCAAGTGATATTTGGCCTTTGCAATGGCCTTTCTCATAATTGTATAAGAAGGATCTTCTTGCTTACCAAGCACAGTAACGGTCGCCAAAGAAATAACCTGAGTTTCCATGACGATATTTATCGTCTCAACTTGGTTGCCTATAATTACCTTTCTTACCTGAGTTTTATAACCCATGAATTGATACGTAATTTCATAATTACCCGGCCGCATTTTTAATTCATAGAAACCTTCTAGATTGGACGAGGTTCCTGAACCTATTTCTTTTACATAAATAGAAGCAAAAGGTAAGATCTCACCACCATTCGTTTTAATCGTACCTTTTATCCCCTGTGCGTTTAGAACCGACAACGATGATACAAAAAGCAACAATAAAAGAATGGTTCTGGTCATTATTTTGAGATTTCCTATTCTTAACAATTTACAAGCCAAATACATTTAGGCCATTATTTAATTAGCCAACAGTTGTTAGACGAGATAAACGGAAAATTGTATGCACGAATAATGAAATATTTTTAAAAATACTTTAGTCAGTTGGTCTATCACTTGTTTTAGGAACAAGGCAAAGCCATTTATTTGTTAAATAATAACAGCCTAGTGGTAGAACTTTTTCAATTGAATATAATCGATTAGCGCTTCTGGAAGCAGGTATTGTATCGAATGATCATTTCGGATTGCTTCTCGGATAAAAGTAGCTGAAATATCCATCATAGGAGCGTCAATGAACTTTATGTTGTCATGACTTACTTGGATTTTTTCTTTATTCACATTTGGTCTTGGATAAACATAGAGTCCATAATGATCTAATATTGATTGATAATTTTTCCATTTATGGAAGTGTACCAAATTATCCTCTCCAATAATCAAGACAAATTCATGCTCCTTATTGCTATCAGTTAAAAATGCCAACGTATCAGAGGTGAAACTGGGAATTGGCATCGAATACTCAACATTACTGCTCTTAAACTTATAATTGTCTGCAATAGCGAGGTCTACCATTTTCAACCTGTCATGGGCATGCAGTAAAGATTTACTTTTCTTAAGTGGATTTTGGGGCGACACTATAAACCATACCTGATCTAAATCTGTCTGATTTGCCATTACATCGGCAATGGCAAGGTGACCAACATGAATTGGGTTAAACGATCCGAAAAAGAGACCAATTTTCACGTTATACTATTTGATTAAAAAATCTTTTACCAATTTTTCTGCATTAACAAATGACGTAGCGAGATCCTCATTGAGTAAGCTAACGTCAAATTTGTCTTCAAACGACATTTCAAATTCAGCCTTATAAATTCTTCTCGACAGACTCTCTTCGTTTTCGGTTCCTCGGTCGGTCAGTCTTTCTTTTAAAACTTCAATCGAAGGTACTTTTACAAAAACCGCTAAGGCACGGTCACCGAAATATTTTTTCAGGTTTAGTGCGCCTTTGACATCTACGTCAAAAATAACATGCCTTCCAGCTTCCCAAATTCGGTCGATTTCAGATTTTAGCGTCCCATAGAAGTTACCTTCATAAACCTCTTCCCATTCTATGAAGTCGTCTTGATTAATATGTTGAATAAATTCATCCCTAGTCAAGAAGTAATAATCCGATCCATGTGCTTCAGACCTTCCTCGTTTATCCCTTGTACTCGCCGAAATAGAAAACCCCAATTTCAAATCTTGCTCAAGCAGGTGCTTGACAATCGTGGTTTTTCCTGAGCCAGAAGGGGCTGCGAAAATAAAGGCCTTTCCTTTACTCATCAAGTACCAATACTGTTTTTAATAGACTGTGCCAATCCACTTGGCATTTCTGATTTGCAATCCGCTAATTTTGCTCGAATTGTGTCCAACATTCCTTTTTCATCCTCAAAGCAATTGTTTGAACTAATACACGTTCGAATCTTCTCTTCGAATAAAGCCCTTGATTTTTCATCAGCCTCATCATCTAATATCAATTGTACTAGCTCTTTAAATTTAGCCCTATCGACCAAATTATTTTCAGCACAATAACACTCTTTAAAAGTTTCTTCAAACCAATGTGAGATATCGCTCATGGTTTCCTTTTTAAATTATTTGTATCCCATTTCCTTTGCATACCCTTCAAGCTTTTCTTTTAACATATTTCTTGCCCTATGCAGCCTCGATCTTACTGTTCCTATTGGGATGTCTAATATTTTCGCCATCTCCTCATAAGTAAACCCTTCCAGATCGCTTAAAATAATCACAGTTCTGAAATCAACCGGTAGCGCATTCAGTGCACCAGAAATCTCATCCCCAATCATATGCTGCACCGTCTCAACTCTTAAGTCGGTAGTAAGATTAGAGTCAACATCATCAGAATTATAATAGGACTCTATTTCATTGTAATCGAACTTTGCAGGCTGCTTACTTTTTTTCCTAAACTCATTAATGAAGCTATTTTTCAATATTCGGAACAACCATGCTTTTGCATTAGTTCCGCGCTCGAAAGAATTGATAAATCTAAATGCCTTTAAGTAAGTATCCTGAACTAGGTCCTTCGCGTCATCCTCATCAAAAGTCAATCTATAAGCAAAGCTGTACATTGAATCCACATGGGGCATGAATTCTCCGTCAAAAACTTCGTTTTGTTCCTTTTTAGTATATTTTTTTGCCGATTCTTCAGACATGCGCCAAAAATAAGTAATTATTAATCAGAAGTTAAGTATTCAAAGTTTAATGTTTGCTACCTAAGCCACTTAATTATTCAACGAAAACTAGTTTGTAAAATCCCTAGTTAATCCTGTTTTTTGCAAGACCAATGTCAAATCAAAAATTCAACATTTTATTTCTTACCTATCAAGGTGGAATGGCGGGTTCTACCTATTCCATTACCTTCCTTGCAAAAGGGTTAGCTGATAAAGGCCATGGGGTTTTTGTAGGAATTAGAAAAGGAATGCCAATCTGGGACTTGATGGATCATCCGGGAATTATGAGAATCCCAATGGAAATCAAGGGAAAACTAGATTTTAAAAATTGGAGAGAAATTAGAGATACGGTCATTAATCACAAAATAAATGTCATCAATGCTCAATCAAGTCATGACAGGTATACCAGTATTTTTTCCAAAATTCGGTACAACCTTAAGGTAAGTATTGTTCATACAAGAAGGCAAAATCCATTGAGCTCTGGAGGACTTCTTCAAAGGAAATTTTACATCAAAAACACCTCTAAAATTGTTGTGATTAGTGAAGGTCTAAAGCGCATTTTTGTTGATAAGGGTTATCCAGAAGACCACATCAAAGTAATACACAACGGAATACCCAAAAACAGGTACGATAAATGGTCTGAAGGAAGAGTAGAACACTATAAAAGACAACTTAATATTCAGCCTGAAGACATGGTCATTGGATGTATATCAAGATTCAAAGAACAACCCCAATTAATTGAAGCAATTGCACAGCTCAACAACCCCAACATTGTCCTCATATTCGCTGGATGTGCTCCTTCCCTTATTCAACCTTATTTGGATAAATTTAGCATTAGGAATAAAGTGCACCTCTTAGGAAAAGTACCCCCCGAGGATGTTCTGAATATCTATCGAATTTTGGATATTAATGTCTTACCCTCGACAATGGATGGTTTTGGATTAGTGCTCATTGAAGCAATGGCAATGAGATGCCCTGTAATTGGAACCAACTTTGGTGGCATCCCAGATGTAGTACAAGACGGGGAAAATGGATTCTTATTCGAAAACAATAATTTAGAGGAACTACAAGAAAAAATAGCCCTCCTTCTCGAGGATCAAGCACTGAGAGAGAAATTTATTCGAAATGGCATAACGACAGCATTCGAAAAGTTCACCATGGAAAAAACCATCGACGGATATGAGCATTTCTTCTCTAGTTTGCTAACGGAGAACCACTAAATTGCAATAGAATTTATAGCAAATGGATTACCTCTCTTCCCTTAATGAACCCCAATACGAAGGTGTTGTAAACACTGAAGGTCCAGCAATGATCATTGCCGGAGCCGGTTCGGGCAAAACAAGGGTTTTGACATACCGAATTGCCTATCTAATAAAAGAAAAAAAGATTGACCCTTTCAATATATTATCCCTCACATTTACGAACAAGGCTGCACGTGAAATGAGAGAAAGAATTGAGAGTGTTGTAGGAAATGATGCCAGAAGCCTTTGGATGGGGACATTTCACTCAGTATTTGCGAGAATGCTTCGTTCCGAAGCTAGCAAAATTGGCTACCCAAGTAATTTCACCATTTATGACACAGACGATTCTAAATCTCTAATTAGATCAATTGTCAAAGACTTTGGTTTGAACGATAAGGTTTACAAAACGAATGTTGTTCTGAACAGAATTTCCAGTGCCAAAAATAGACTCGTCTCTTGGCAAGAGTACCTCGACAACCCTATTTATAAAGCGGATGACGAGACAGCACAAAAGCCTGAAATGGGGAGGATCTATCAAACTTATTGTCAGCGATGCTTCAAGGCTGACGCTATGGACTTTGACGATCTCTTATTTAAGACCAACGAACTATTTAGAGACCATGTTGATGTACTTAACAAATACCAACAACGATTCAAATATGTGATGGTGGATGAGTTTCAAGACACCAACGTTTCGCAGTATACCATTACTAAAAAATTAGCTGCAGTAAGTCAAAACATTGCCGTGGTAGGTGATGATGCACAAAGTATTTACGCCTTTAGAGGTGCCAATATTGAGAACATTCTGAATTTTGAAAAAGACTTCCCTGAGTTAAAAGTAATTAAACTCGAACAGAATTACCGGTCGTCTCAGAACATAGTGAATGCGGCCAATTCTGTCATTGATAAAAACAAAGGCCAACTTAAAAAGACCGTTTGGACTGCTAATAATGAAGGCTCCCAAATTGAATTAATCAAATCGGTTTCTGATAATGAAGAAGGGCGATTTGTGGCGTCTGCAATTTTCGAACAAAAAGCTCAAAAGGGATATTCAAGTAGCGATTTCGCAATACTTTATAGAACGAATAGCCAGTCTAGGGCAATTGAAGAAGCGCTAAGAAAAGCGAGTATACCTTATAAAATATTTGGTGGATTGTCTTTTTATCAGCGGAAAGAAATAAAGGATTTAATGGGCTATATGCGCTTCTCCATCAATACTAATGATGAGCAAGCGTTCCGTAGGATTATTAACCATCCAAAAAGAGGCATTGGAGCTACATCAGTAGAAAAAATGGTGGTTGCGGCATTTGAACATGACATTCCACTTTGGGAAGTTTTAACAAATATTGAGCACTTCCTTCCTGGAAGAGCAGCAAATGCAGTAAAAGATTTTGTGACTTTAATAAAGAGTTTCAAAATCTATGCTGAATCCAAGGATGCCTATGAGACTGCAAGTCATATTGCTAAAAACTCTGGCCTTCTTAAAGATTTGTACGCCGATAAAACAATAGAAGGCCTGAATAGGTATGAAAACGTTCAAGAATTGCTCAATGCGGTTAAGGAATACGTTGACACACCTGACTTAGAGTCCAATGATCTGAGTTCATTCTTACAGGAAATTGCATTGGTCACTGATCAAGATAATACTAACAAAGAAGAAACTGATTTTGTAACCCTGATGACTATCCATTCGTCCAAAGGGCTAGAATTCAAGAATGTATTTATCGTCGGCTTAGAGGAAGACCTTTTTCCATCTCAAATGATGTTAAGTAGTCGTGCTGACCTTGAGGAAGAGCGCAGGTTGTTTTATGTGGCAATTACTCGTGCTAAAGAAAATCTTTTCTTCTCTTATGCGTTATCAAGGTATCGTTTTGGAAGGCTTTTGAATTGTGAAGTTAGTCGATTCATCGAAGAGGTTGATCCTAGTTTTATCAAGGTCAACACACGTTTTGGTAGCCGAGAGAATAAAACAGAAAAGTCACCTAATACAAATGAAGTCTCTTCGAGGTACGCTCGAAATTTAGTTCGTAGTCAAAAACCCGTGCTAAAAAAACCACCTCAGTTCCATAAACCCTCAGCTGATTTCCAAGCTAGCGACACTTCAAAATTAAAGGCTGGGATGAAAGTAGAACATCCAAAATTTGGATTCGGGAAAGTCAATAAGATGGATGTTGACGGAATTAATAAAAAAGCAAAGGTCATTTTTGAGGATTTTGGAGAAAAAACCTTGTTGCTTACCTTTGCAAAACTGAGAATAGTAGAGTAAATCGGACTTTGGGCCAATATTTATGATTAATTTGTGCCCTATAATAATTTAGAATATGAGTTTAGAATATAATACAGAGAGAGAAGACGTTTGCCTTAAAGAGTACGGAAGGAATATCCAGAAATTGGTGAAACATGTTCAGGACATAGAAGATAAGGAATTGCGTGATAAGAATGCTGTAACGCTTACCGACCTGATGAAGCAAATTAATGTGGCTGTTAAGGACAACCCAGAGTATAATCAAAAAGTTTGGGATGACTTGTTCATCATGGCTAACTTTGATTTAGATGTGGTAAGCCCTTACCCAATTCCTGAAAAAACCCTTTTGGGACAGAAGCCAAAACGCCTTCAATATAAGACTACTGAGGTTAAACACCGTCACTACGGAAGGAACATCGAATTGATGATTCAAAGAGTGTGTGAGATGGAAACTGAAGAAGATAAAGAAGCAGGAATCATATACATCGGTAAACTGATGAAAAGCTTCTATGCAAGTTGGAACAAAGACAACATTGACGAGGCCGTTTTAATTAAAAATATTGAGACTCTTTCAAAAGGTCAACTGACCATTGATGTTGTAAAAGTAAAAGAAGGTGGCCTTTTCAACTCAAGATTGCGCGAAAGAAAGCCAGGAAGAGAAGGCGGACGCGAAAACAATCGTGACAATAATAGAAACAACAAGAGAAGGGGTAGCTTTCAAAAAAATCGTAGAAGAAATTAATGGCCTCATTTGTTATTGAAGGTGGGTTGAAGCTCCAAGGAGAGATTATTCCTCAGGGTGCTAAGAATGAAGCGTTACAAATCATTTGTGCGGTTCTTTTGACCTCAGAAACAATCACCCTCAAGAATGTTCCCAACATCAGGGACGTCAATAAACTAATAGAACTCCTAGCCTCATTAGGTGTAGACGTGAAATTTCTAGGTAATGAATCTTATACATTCACTGCCAAAAACATCAACATTGGTTATCTTGAAACAGAAGAGTTTCGCCAAAAAGCATCTTCTTTGCGTGGATCAATAATGATCTTAGGACCACTTTTAGCCCGTTTTGGCAAAGCCAAAATTTCAAAACCTGGTGGAGATAAAATAGGTCGAAGAAGACTCGATACTCATTTTGAAGGTTTTCAGAATTTAGGTGCTCGTTTTGTCTATGAAGAGGAAACAGGTATGTACAATATTGATGCTTCCAATTTAAAAGGAGCTTACATGCTTTTGGACGAGGCCTCAGTTACTGGTACCGCTAATATCCTTTTGGCTGCAGTATTAGCCGATGGGAAATCCACAATTTATAATGCTGCCTGTGAACCTTACATTCAACAGCTCTGCAAAATGCTCAATCAAATGGGCGCAGATATTACCGGCATAGGATCCAATCTGCTTCATATCAATGGTGTGACTTCACTGAAAGGCACCGAACATACAATGTTACCCGATATGATTGAAATAGGTAGTTTCATTGGAATGGCCGCTATGACCAAGTCCGAGATTACTATAAAAAACTGTAGGGTTGATCAACTTGGAATGATTCCCAATACTTTCAGAAGACTGGGTATTAAACTAGAAATTCGAGGTGATGACATTTACATCCCCTCACAAGACCACTATGAAATTGAATCATTCATCGATGGCTCAATAATGACGATTGCAGATGCTATTTGGCCAGGTCTTACTCCAGATTTATTAAGTATTGTTATCGTTGTCGCTTCTCAGGCCAAAGGGACTGTTTTGGTACACCAAAAGATGTTTGAAAGCAGGTTGTTCTTTGTAGATAAATTAATTGACATGGGGGCTCAAATCATTCTTTGTGATCCACATCGCGCTACAATAATTGGATTAGATAGAGTACAGAACTTGAAGGGCATTAGAATGACTTCTCCAGATATTAGAGCGGGACAGGCACTGCTTATTGCTGCATTATCAGCATCAGGAACAAGTACCATTGATAACGTAGAACAAATTGATCGGGGTTATCAAAATATCGATGGCAGATTAAATGCGCTCGGTGCCAATATCCAAAGAATTGAATAGCCTAGGTTCTGTAAAAACTTTTATGACCGCCTTATTTTAGTCCAAGATTTAACACATGCTGCACTTAATTCAAAAATAGTATTTGGAATCAATCAGGAGATGAAATAGAAATGAACAGTTTGTTTAATTTGAGCTATATTAAATTAAACAATATTCAAGACTATATTAGTAAACTGTTAAACAAGGAAAAATGAACAACCCGAAATCAGAAGCCCAATTACACGGAAAGACTTCCATTTTCGATAAGTTTCAGGAGTACATTGGAGAATTTATCTATGGTGGAATTGACGGAAGTGTGACAACTTTTGCTGTAGTAGCAGGGTCTGCCGGTGCGCACTTAGATAGTTCTGTGGTTATCATTCTAGGCTTCGCAAACCTTATCGCAGATGGTTTTGCTATGTCTGTGGGCAGTTATCTTTCTACAAAATCAGAAATTGATAACTATAATAAGCATGTCAAAATTGAGTACTGGGAAATCGAAAATCTCCCAGAAAAAGAGCGTGAAGAGATCAGAGAGATTTATGAGGCCAAAGGTTTTGAGGGAGTGCTACTTGAGCAGGTTGTTGATAAGATAACGGAAGACAAAGACCGCTGGGTAGACGTAATGATGAAGGAAGAGCTAGAAATGGCCAAAGAAACCAAATCTCCTTTTAAGATGGGGATGGTCACCTTTATTTCTTTTCTGATCATGGGCTTCATTCCCTTGTTAGTATATGTCATTGACTATACCATCGGTTTTGGAGCAGACATGTTCCTCTATTCTTCTATAATGACTTTTGTTGTTTTTGCCTTAATAGGCTTTGCAAAAAGTTATGTCACTCATACCAATAAAATTAGAGGTGTAATTGAAACGCTGTTTTTAGGTGGCTCTGCTGCAGTTCTTGCTTATTTCATTGGCGGATTATTGGAAAACATGCTTGGTTAAGCATCCTTTAATTCAATTACCAATCTTTATAATAGTAAAAGATTTTCATCATTAAATATGTCTTTGTAATATTAAGCTGCAATGAAGTTCGGTACCTCAAGAAGATTAAAAAGCAGTCATTTCTTTACCTATGTAATAGAGATATTCCTTATGATATTCGGTATAACGATCGCTTATCAATTCAATGTGTATTATGAAGACAAAAAAGATGATAAGCTCGAAATTGCAGCAATAGAGAAACTGCACACTGAAAACGATTCTAATATTGAAGAGTTCAAATCACTGGTAGACAATCGTTTAAAGTTAGAAGAGGATACCAGGCAATTAGCTAGAATCCTCTTTACAGGAGGAGACCTACTAAGTGCTGAACTTTCTCATTATCTATTTGATATTAATCAAACTCACAAACCTCGAATTCATTATGAAGGCTTGAATTTTTATCTAAATACTAACTATAATAACAAGCACAGTGAATTGAAAAGTGAACTTGTATCGCTTAAGAATTACTACATAGAACTGACCAACTTAATCTTAGATTATGTAAGAATGAAAGAAAAGTACTATGGAGAGTTTTTAGTAAGTCAAGTAGATTTTGGAGAAAATTAAAAGTGTCGAATTCAAGAATTTAGTAGTTAACCTTCTTTCAAATGAAATCGATCTCAATATACTCTTCGAAACAGCCTATCAGAAGTCAGTTAAAATTGACAATATCCTTAAAGAGATCCTTGACGTTCATCAAGACTAATTTCACCAATCAACCGGTCTTAGCCTTACCAATCAATTCTAATTAGATCTGTACGTAAACAAAAAAAGGAGCCGAAGCTCCTTCTTATAATCTTTTTGGTTACCCTAGTAATTATTTAGCATTACTGGCATCACTAATGTCAAGATGTCTTCATTTTCATCTTGATCAGCTGGTATAATGAGTCCTGCACGATTTGGAGCTGACATTTTCAAGGTAATCTCACTAGAGCTTAGATTGCCTAACATCTCTACTAAGAACTTAGCATTAAATCCAATTTCTATGTCCTCACCTTCATGCTCACATGCTAATCGCTCGTTCGCCTCATTTGAAAAATCTAAGTCTTCAGCTGAGATTACCAACTCGCTGCCAGTAATCTTAAGCCTTACTTGATGTGTAGTCTTATTGGCGTAGATAGAAATCCTTTTCAATGAACCTAAAAATTCATTTCTATTGATTCTCATTTCTATTGGGTTTTCCGCAGGAATCACATTCTCATAATCTGGGAAACGCTCATCAATTAATCGACAGATCATCTTGATGCTATTGAAATGGAAGTATGCATTTGAAGCGTTGTATTCTACTACTACATTCACGTTCTCAGAAGGAAGTGTAGATTTCAACAAGTTTAAAGCCTTTCTAGGAATGATGATAGACATTCCAGTATCTGAAGCTACATCTACTCTTCTGTGCCTTACCAATCGATGTCCATCAGTTGCAACGAAAGTTGTACTTGACTCATCCAATTTTACATAAACACCGGTCATAGCAGGTCTTAGCTCATCATTGCTAGTAGCAAATATTGTATTGTTTATCGCACTACTAAGTACGTCCGTTGACATGTCCACACTATAAGCGTCTGCCACTGAAGGTACTTTAGGGAAATCCGTTGCATTTTCTCCTGCCAATTTATAATGCCCATTATCAGAGCTAATCTCTACACCATATGTTTCAGCATCCATAGTAAATGTTACCGGTTGCTCAGGCAGATTTTTCAAAGTTTCCATAAGAATCCTAGCAGGAACGGCAATACTACCATCCTCCTTCGCTTCAACATCAATTTCAGTTATCATTGATGTTTGTAGATCAGAAGCTGTAATAGTCAAGAGACCATCATTGATTTCAAAAAGGAAATTCTCAAGGATTGGAACTACTGGGTTTGTAGTAATTACGCCATTAATATTTGAGAGGCGCTTTAAAAGTTCTGCAGAAGAAACAATAAACTTCATATAGATTGTATTTACGGTCTTTTTTTAAACGCATAAAGTTAAAAATAAAATCCTTAAACTGAATTAAAAAACTGCTTAAAAGCAGTGACTTTTTTTAAGCCAATCCTGAATCAGATTATGCTTTTAAATATGTCGAAAGAACTTAATTTTTAGGCGCGATTAGAACCGTTGAAGGATGATTTTGATGTTATATCAAAATTTTAAACCAAATTACCATTGTACTTGTCCCTATTGAAAAATAATTAAGAATGAAAGAAATAACAGTAGTTGAGCTAGCAGCATTGCAACATTCAAAGTCTGATTTCCAATTGATAGATGTAAGAGAGCCGAACGAAGTTGAAATATGTAAAATTGGAGCAGAACTCATTCCGATGGGAACTGTACCCGAAAATATAGACAAATTTTCAAGAGACAAGCAAGTAGTTGTGCATTGCCGAAGTGGTAAAAGAAGTGGTGATGTAATACAATGGCTCGAGCAGCATCATGGCTTTGATAACCTCTTCAATCTGAAAGGAGGAATCTTGGCCTATGCTGATGAAATCAATCCGACATTAACGAAGTACTAGAATCGGCTGTACTTTTTTACCCTAATTAAGTTTCTAATTGCTCCAAAAAGGACCAAAAAGGTAAGTGGAAGAACCAAATTAATCAACTGCCACTTAACACGTTCTTCTTGTACTTTGATCTTATTTAGTGGCCTCAACTTAATCTCCTTAGCTCTTGATGAAATCAACCCATTCTCATCAGTCAGATAAGCTATAGCATTATAAATAAAATCACGATTAGCATAATTGACAATCTCTCCTTGCTCGGAATAAGGATTATAGCCAAGTGGATCGGGTCTTCCATTTGATGGATTTACCTCGTTTCTAATTAAATCACCATCTGAGGCCACAATTATTTTTGTTTCTAGTCCGTCTGCTTTAAAATTTCGACTGTCTATCCCTTCAGGCAAAACCCTATTCTTAAATAAGGAAGTGAATTCACCTTCTAGTAAATAAGTCGTGGGTACAACACCATGTTGGTACTCATTTGGATCAGGTGAATTGCGCATGTCTTCAAATGCCACGCGCACTGGAGGCGCCATTACTTTAGTCATTTCAGAAGTAAATAATAATGGAGTTTTCAGAATGCCATCAGCCCTTACTGTGTCAATCGTCCCAAAGAATCGGTGATAAACCGCATCAAGATTTTTAGTAACCGGATGATCACTAAAGCTATTTAATCCAGAATAATATGGCCATGGTAGGTTAATGATATTGCCAGAATTATCAACAACAACAGGGTACCTCCCAAAATTGTTTAAGTCTTGAATATAATTGGCATTTAACCTAATACCATACTTGAATAAAAGATCAGTAAGGTTTAAATCTAATGGTAAGGCTCTAGTTCCATCTCCGGCAGCTGCACTTGGATTTACCTTTAGCGCATTAATTAAAAAAATAGCTTTACCTCCTTGCATTAAGTACTGATCCAAATGATACTTTTCTATTCTTGAAAATTGCGTTTGCGGCCGAGCAATCACTAATACATTGGACTCAGTGGGATCAATGTCCCGATTTAACTGAACGTTATTAATGTTATAAAATTGACTCAACTCAGCGGTAAACCCAGCAATAGCCATGGAGTCTAGTTCACCATGGCCTTTTACTAATCCAATTGTTTTACGATTCACATTCGTCAACCTTTGGATTCCGGTGGCCAATTCAAATTCAACGACCTCAATAGATTGATTAAGCCTTTCATCAGAGGAGCTACCTGGAGTTCCTTTTAGAAGATGGACAGCGGCCACTTGGTTATTAAACCTTAGCAGTGCATATGGAAAAACAACCTTCTGCACCCGCTGACCTTTCACATTATCATAAATAACAGTAGGGTCGAGTCCCCTTTCCGTCAATGTTTGATAATTCGAATTTCTCTCTTCTTGTCTCCCTTCTCCCATTGGATCACGAAGCGTGTACGTGATTGGATAATTACTGTAGATATCAAACTCATCAATGGTTGCTGTAATTGATTTCTGAAACCGCTGAAAGCCAGCATTCAAATCACCTGCTATCAAAATATCCAAATGCACAGGCCCTGCAAATGACCTTAATAATTCTTTTGTCGCATCAGAAATAGAATACCTTTTCTCTTCCGTTAAATCCCATCTAAAAAAGTAATTGGCAGAAATAACATTTAGCAAAAGCATCACAAATAGTCCAATCATAAAGGATTTGATCGTTTTAGTCCTGCTCGTCTTTAATGACATCATCCTAGAACCAAGCTTTAAGCCGGCAAATAAAAGCATGAGGACAATCGTACTCAAAAAGAAAACTAAGTTCCGGGAATCGACAAGGCCACGGCTCATCGCATCATAATGGTAGCCAATGCCCAACTCTTCAATGTACAATGCCAATTGGCCTGAAAACATTTGACTGATTGAGCCAATACCAGAATACAAGACAAAGCATAAAAAAACAGCCGAAATGAATGCAATGATTTGATTTTCAGTTAATGACGTTGCTAGAATACCTATTGAAGTAAAAACTCCACCTAACAAAATCAAGCCTAAATAAGAACCAATAATCCCAGGCACATCAAGATTACCTACTGGATTACCCAATTGACTAACCGAGTAAAAATAAATTAGTGTGGGAATAACTGAGAAAATGACCAAAGTAAATGCCGCTAAGTACTTTCCTAAAATGAGTTTAAAATCGGTCAAAGGTCTTGTGAGGAGTAGTTCAATTGTTCCCGTCTTTTTCTCTTCAGCAAACATGCGCATCGTGATTGCTGGGATTAGAAACATGTAAACAAATGGCCCCAGCGTAAACAATGTTTCCATATCAGCATACCCATAATTCAATATGCTTGTATCTGGAAACACCCACATTAAAAGGCCTATTCCCGTCAAGAAAACCCCAATCACGATATACGCAATAAGTGAATTCAGAAATTGCCTTATTTCTTTAGAGTAAATTGACCACATCAGGCTTCACCTTTTGTTAATTGATAAAACACTGTTTCGAGATCAGCTTCTTCAGCTTGCATACTCAATATTATCCACCCTTTTTCTCCTGCAAATTTGAATAAGGATTCACGGATATCATTGTCACTTTTAAGTTTGAAATTTATACCATCACCACTTAATATCTCCACACCAATTAATTCTTTCAAATCCTCCGCCTCAATTTCTTTTTGAAATTCGACATTTAGAACTTGACCTTCGGACAATTTGGAAAGATGTTCAACGGTATCATTAGCGACAATTTTCCCTTTATTAATAATAATCACTCGACTACATAGTGCTTTGACTTCCTGCATGATATGTGTAGAAAGTATGACAGTCTTATCCTTACTTATTTCTTTTATTAGTGTTCTAATCTCTCCTAATTGATTTGGATCAAGTCCGGTAGTTGGTTCATCAAGAATGAGAACTTTTGGGTCATGTATTAATGCTTGTGCTAATCCAACTCGTTGTCTGTATCCTTTAGATAAGGCTCCGATTTTCTTATTCTGTTCGAGTGTCAAACCACAAAGATCAACCATCTTATTTATCCGATCATTCTTGGTCTTTGCTTTCAAACCATGAAGTGATGCTATAAATCCCAAATACTCATGCACATACATGTCTAGATAAAGAGGGTTATGCTCTGGCAAATATCCAATGTTCCTTTTGACCTCCATGGAATCGCTCACCACATCAAAACCCGCAATTCGCACTTCTCCCTCTGAAGGTGGAATGAAGCCTGTGGCTATTTTCATCATTGTCGATTTTCCTGCACCATTTGGACCTAAAAAGCCCAAAATCTCACCTTCTTCAACATTAAATGAAATACAGTCTATGGCTTTTTGATTTCCATATATTTTGGTCAGTTGATTGACTTCGATCGACATTAAAACTGTAACGGTTTATAATTCTATTTATTGGATTTGCCTTTTGGCATTAAAGGACGCATTTCAATATCCACAACATGATAGTTTGGGTGCGTATTCAATACGTGAACAATGCTGGAAGCAATATCTTCGGGACGCATCATATTTTCGTTGGCATTTACACCTTCAAATTCATCAAAAAAATTGGTGTTTGTAGACCCTGGATAGATGCATGTGACTTTGATACCAAAATTTCTGACTTCTTTAAAAAGCGAATGTGATATCCCTCTTACGGCAAACTTACTACCGCAGTATCCAGCCATATTTTCAATCCCAGTAATTCCAGCAATTGAGGCAATATTCACAATGTGTCCTTCTTCCATATCAATCATGCCAGGTATTGCCGCTTTAGCGCAATAAAAAACTCCGTTCACATTGGTATTGAACATCGTCTGCCAATCTTCATTAGACATCTCATGTAACATTCCTGCTACCCCTAATCCTGCATTATTGATGAGCACTGCCACTGACCCAAGACTGTCGATAGTACTTTGAAACGAAGCTTGAACAGCTTCAAAATTTGATACATCAGTTTTGTGAAAATGAAAATTCTCGTGATTGAATACAGGCTCTGTTCTTCCCCACCCAGCCACGATCATGCCTTCATTAAGCAGTGCTTTAACAGTTTCTAATCCAATGCCTTTGCTGACACCAGTAACAACAGCAACTTTACCTTTTAACTCCATATGGTGAAATTAGTAATCCTAACCGACACTTCTTATTCGGATGTTATGAATTTGTGTAACTTAATTCTCAATTAAATTCACAAAGAGATGATTACTACTACAACAGATTTTGTTCCAGGAAAAGAAGTTATTGAAATTCTAGGTATTGCGAGAGGCAGCACGGTTAGGGCAAGAAACATAGGCCGTGATATATTTGCGGGGTTAAAGGGTATCGTAGGTGGTGAAATCGATGAGTATACAAAATTGCAGGCATACGCAAGAGAAGAAGCTATGCACAGAATGAACCAAGATGCTTTACAAATGGGGGCAGATGCAATTATCAACGTCCGATTGACAACTGCCATGATCATGCAAGGGACTGCAGAAATATTGGCTTACGGCACTGTGCTGTTAAGTTCAAATGATAAGTATACAATCAGTAGTTTATATTACCTTAGGCGGGTTAATTCTTTGGGTGATCTTTGCCGTAAGGCTGTCATTTGCGGCGAAAAAAAGGGCAAAGAAAAAAAATAAAGAGACATTTGAGAAACGAGATAATTAATGGGTAAAAAGAAATTAAAATTTGATTTTCAAGGATATACAACGATTGGTTACTTGACTATTGTAGTAATCGGGATGATGTTTGATTATCAATACTACCAGAATTTTGGTATTAACATTTTTGAATATTCCGACATTCTAGACTTTCTATTGGCACCTGCAAAAAACCTAGAGGTAATTTTATTCGCATTAGTGACAGCCATTTCTATTGGATTGTTATCTGATCGATAATTTTTGGCTTAAAAAGAAACCTGTTTCATATAAAAGAATGAATTTTGGTATGGAGAGATACCGACCTATTTTACTAATAATAGGCTTTGTTATTTTCTTAAATGGTGCTTCTAAGATCTATGCCGGCATGCAGTTCTCAGCTTTCAAAGAAGCTCCTAAAACAATTGAATTAATATTTGAATCCGGTGAGAAAAAATTGACAGGAAATATAATTGGTAAGAATAGCGACTATATTTTTCTACAAACAATGGACAAATCAATCAAGGCAATTCCTATTCAAACAGATGTTCAAGAAATAATCATTAGCAAGCCTAAATAAGAGTTACTTTATCTTTTTGTTTCTTTCAAAGGTGAATCAATCTCTTTCATCAGTATGGACATGTACGTTCTTATTCCATTAGTGATGTTACCAACGCGTAAGTTTTCATCAGGACTGTGCTGATTGTTATCGGCATTCACTAGAGGAACAATTACCGCTGGAATGTCCAATCCATTTATGAAAGTTGTGATTGGCACTGTCCCTCCCATTATTCTAATCTTAATCGGGTCCTTGCCCCATCCATCTAGCATTGCCTTCTGTACCCATTGGCCAGTAGGAGAATTAACATCTGTTCTGAATGGCATCGTTGCTTTTCTGCTCGTTTCCAATTGAACGATTCTAGGGTGCGACAATCTTTCTTCATCTGTCGGAGCCCTGTCCAACACCAGGTACCCTTTGGACTCAATGTGCTTCTTTACTAAATCAATCAGGCGATTAGGATCACTTTCAGGTACAAGCCTCATGTCAATTGCCGCCAATGCCTCTGCCGGCACAATAGTTCTTGCTTCCTTCCCTACCCATGCAGCAGAAATACCACGCACATTTAGAGAGGGATATTGCAAAGCCTCTTGATAGTTATTGCCTACTTTCTCAGGTTGTGCAATACCGATAGTTTTATGAATTAATGCTACATCATCAGGAACGGCTGCCATAATTGCTTTGGCGGCATCATCAAAAACAATTCCATCATAATAACCCTCAATAATTACCCTGCCATCTTCATCTTTCATACTCGCTAACAATTGCGATAATCTAAAGACCGGGTTTGGAGCATAATTCCCATAGTGACCACTATGCTGATGGGATTTAGGTCCATATGCTGTAATATTTATCGTTACGTTACCTCTACAGCCGAAGATTACCGTAGGCTCTCCAGACAAATGCATAGGCCCATCATTAATTATCATATGATCGGCACTCAAGATATCTCCATACTTCTCAACAGCCATCTCAAGTTGACGTGAACCTTTTTCTTCCTCACCATCTAGTACGACTTTGATATTTACGGCACCTTCCATGTTATTTTCATCCATTGCTGCAATGGCATTCAACAACATTACAATTGGTCCTTTATCATCTGAAGCAGACCTCCCAAATATTCTCCAATCAGGGTCTATGTCGCTTTCAGATTTATTCCAATCCATTATCTCCCAAGCTCCGTCTGCTGATTTTTCACGTAAAGTAGATTCATAAGGATCCTTCTGCGACCATTTTGATTTATCAACTGATTGACCATCGAAATGCATGTAAAAAAGCACTGTTGATGTTGCATTGGGGTATTTCCGTTCAGCAAAAAATAATGGTGTGTTAGAAGTTTCTAAAATTTTTGTGTCAAAATTTCGAGCTTTAAAAGCATTCTCTAACCAGGCAATGTTTTTATCGATGTCCTCTAAATAGTTAGCGTCATTTGGCAATGCAATAAACTCCCTTAACTGTTGCAACGCTACTCTGGTTTTAGCGTCACTTATGTTTTTTAACTGGTTGATCTCTTGGCCCTTCAGAATGAAAATTGAGAAAAGGCAAATCACTGACAATAGGTATCTCATAGATTAAAGGTTTACTGTTTCTCGATTAGCATTTGAATAATTTTAGTCATTCCAATTTCGGCTTTTGCAGCTGCTGCAAGAATGAATTCAATATTGATTGGTTTCAGGTTATCAGGGTCACCAATATCAGTAATTGCAGAAATGGCAAAAACTTTAAGCCCCATGTGCCGGGCCACCATTACTTCTGGTACCGTTGACATTCCAACCGCATCGGCTCCAATAATCCGCACATACCGATACTCAGCTTTTGTTTCCAGATTTGGACCTTTTACAGCTGCATAAACACCTGCATGACATGGGATATTTTCTTTTCTGGCATAGTCCAAAGCTTTATCAATCATACTTTGCTCATAAGGTTCACTCATATCGGGGAAGCGTGGCCCAAACTCATCAAGATTTGGTCCTACAAGTGGGTTTTCGGGAAGTAGGTCAATATGGTCATTTATAACCATCAGGTCGGCTACTTTATAATCTAGGTTAACTCCACCAGCAGCGTTTGAAACAAATAATTTTTCAATTCCCAGGAGTTTCATTACCCTCACAGGAAAAGTCACTTCCTTCATGCTATAGCCCTCATAATAATGAAACCTACCCTGCATGGCTACAATTGCCTTGTCAGCCAATGTACCAAATATCAACTTTCCTTTGTGGCTCTCAACAGTAGCGACGGGAAAATTCGGTATTTCCTCATAAGGAATTTCAACTTCTATTTTAATTTTCTCAACCAGGGCCCCCAGACCAGTCCCGAGAATTACTCCAAACCGCGGACTATTTTTAATCCTTGCTTTTAGAAAATCTGCAGTTTGATTGATTTGATTCAAATAACTCATGCTCCTCCTTCATGTACTTAATCTACTCTCCCAAATATGCGAAAGTTTTATTGAATCTGAGTCATTACTTACAGACAGGTCGACTCTTCAATTTTACTAGATCAATTTTTATTTTTTATGATTCTAACTTGAGGAACTAATCCACTATCTTGCATTCAAATTTTTATATACATGATCAGTATTGTAGTTGGTACCAACAGACAAAATTCGATAAGCAAACAAGTAGCGCTCTATTATAAAACGATTCTAGAGGAAAAGAATGTGGCATCACAAATTGTTGATTTGGTTGATTTACCTGTAGACTTTACAAGAACTGCTTTGTATGAAAACAATGGTAAAAACAGTGCGTTTAATGCCATTAGAGAAAAGGTACAGGCATCCGAAAAACTCGTATTCATTGTTCCTGAGTACAACGGATCATTTCCAGGAATACTAAAATCCTTTATTGACGGACTCAAATATCCTGAAGGCGTTAAAGACAAAAAAGCAGCAATGGTTGGGATTTCTTCAGGAGTACAAGGAGGAGTTTTGGCTATGGCACATCTAACAGACATTTTCAACTACCTTGGAATGAATGTGCTTGCGCTTAAACCGAAACTTGCCGGTATCGAAAGTAATTTTTCAAATGGTACTATTACCAATGAAATATACGATCAGTTATTAAATACACAAGCCGAAAAACTGATTGCCTTCTAAGGCTTATTTAATATAAATTAAATTTTTTGTGCATGTAAAGACATCAGTGGTGAACACAAGTGATGTCGACGTCACAGAAAATTCAACAATTTCGGCGGTATTGGAGCTAGAAACTAATTGGATTTCATTACCTATAACTTCAAATGTTCCAGATAAAATTTCATCTACACCACGAGATGTAAATATCATTTGATACGTATAATCACTATTCAAAACCATTTTCTGACAACTAATATCATTACAGAGTTCATTAATGGTATCGTCCAAATCTGGATCGCCGCAATCTCTGAAAACAGTAGTGTTTAATGTCCAAGTGTCGAATAAATCAGGATCAACGCTTGGTCCATCATCAGAAGAGCAGGAGTATAGAGTGACTATCAACAAAACTAAAAAGAGGCTACCAAAAATATTTTTCATCTGTCATCTTTAATTCATGGCAATTTATAAAAAAAGACAGCTCATGGCAACAAACTGTCTTTAGTATTAAGCGTCGAAACCTAATCTTTAATTCAATATTTGTAATCTATTTAGTCTACATTATCATGAAGGAACTTATTGTTCCCCATAATTTCGTCATCATCATTTAAGTTATAACGAGAGATATTGTTTTCTGAAGATGGCAAAGTCTCATTTAATCGAACATCCTTTCTTTGATATGCCGGAATTTCAAGCTTTTCCTTAAAATCTGAATTATCAATTTGGTGATTGTTGATACCACGAAGTCGTTCTTCTCTCAAACGTGCTTGTTCAACTAATCTTGTTTTTTTGAGCTCTAGAAAGTTCCTATTTCTTTCATCTTCATAATGATCACGAATCGCATCATTTCTTACAGACATTTCTGAAACGTCTTGAACTTCAGTTTTATCTTCAGTTTCAACTTTTTCAATTTCATATTTTTCTTCAAGAGATGACGTGAAAGAATATCCTTCTTCTAATTCTTCCTCCTTCTCAATTTTTACAGCCTCCTTTTCAGGTATTGGCTCCGACTTTTCAAAACCAGTTGTGAATAGAGACGGTTGAGAGTGTTTAGGTGAAACATTTATCTCCTCCATAGTTTCGATCTTTTGACTAGTCTCAAGATCAATTACCGTTCTATTACTACCCAACTTGGCTTCTAATACCGGAGCATTAAACCCTGTTGCTATTACAGTTACACTAATGCTATCTCCGTAATCTCCGTCAATTCCATGACCAAAAATTACTTCAGCTTCATCACCTGCTTTATCTTGAATATATTCTGTTATTTCCATTAGCTCATCCATCTGTAATTCAGCTTGTTCACCTGAAACAATGGAAAGCAATATTTTTTGAGCTCCGAGTATGTCTTTGCTATTAAGCAATGGAGAAGATATTGCCATTTCTGCTGCACGTAATGCACGGCCTTCACCTTCTGTAATTGCAGAACCCATAACTGCAGCACCTGCAGCCTTCATAACAGTTTGTACGTCCATGAAATCAACATTTACATAACCAGGAACTGTAATGATTTCTGCTATTCCTTTAGCCGCTGTTGTTAAAACATTGTCAGCCTCAGCAAATGCTTTTGAGATGGCCAAATTACCGTGGATCTCTCTTAATTTATCATTAAGAATGACAAGGACGGTATCACAGTTCTTTTTTAATTCATCAATCCCCTGATTGGCAGCAGCTGTTTTCTTCCTTCCTTCAAAAGAAAAAGGTGCTGTTACAATACCAACAGTAAGGATATCCATATCCTTGGCGATTTGAGCAATGACCGGAGCTGCACCTGTACCAGTACCTCCACCCATACCTGCCGTAATAAATACCATTTTGGTATCATCAGCAAGCATCTCGCGAATATCTTCTTTACTCTCCAAAGCGGCATTCATGCCTTTCTCTGGATTTGCTCCGGCTCCCAATCCTTCCGTTAAGTTAGTACCTAACTGAAGTTTATTTGGAACGGGGCTACTTTTAAGCGCTTGCTCATCTGTATTACAAATGATGAATTCCACATCTTTAATCCCTTGGTTATACATGTGGTTAACTGCGTTACTTCCTCCACCACCAACTCCAATCACTTTGATGATTGACTTGTGTCTTTGTGGGATTTCGAACATATAATTATCTGCCATGATTTTTGTGTTTTGTGTTCGTGATTTAATATTCGTTCTTATCGTCTAAGTCATCCATTAAGAGACCCTTTGTCTTTTTTAGAAGTCCTTCAAAAAAAACTGACCCCTTTTTTGTTGACTTTGTTTCACCTTTGTAAGCACCTACTAATTGGTTCTCTGCGTATTGATTTTCTCTTTCGTCAATGGCCATAAAACCGGAAAGCACTAACCCGATTGTTGTAGCATACATTGGACTCTTAACGGCTTCAATTTTCGATTTGCCAAGGTGTTCGTTAGGATAACCTACACGTGCATCCATGCCCGTCATGTATTCAAAGAGTTGTTTAACACAAGCCAGTTGAGATCCTCCACCGGTTATCACAAGTCCACCGGCCAATTTATTTCCATAACCACAAGTGATTACTTCAGCATGTACTAATTCTATAATTTCTTCCATTCTTGCCTCAATAATGTGCGCAAGATTCCTGATTGAAATTTCTTTGGGAGGTCTATTTCTAAGGCCAGGAATTGAAACGATTTCGTTTGGATTGGCCTCTTCTGCAATCGCTTTTCCAAATTTAGTTTTCAATAATTCCGCCTGATTTTGCATCACTTTACATCCTTCTTTAATATCAGTAGTCAGGATATTTCCGCCAAAAGGAATTACAGCTGTATGTCTGATTATACTATCATGAAAAATGGCCACATCGGTGGTACCACCCCCAATATCTACGAGACAAACGCCTGCCTCTTTTTCTTCATCACTCAATACCGACATGCTTGATGCCAAAGGCTCAAGTATTAAATTCTCAATTTCAAGACCTGCTCTTTTTACACACTTATTGATATTGCGGATTGCATTTGCTTGGGCTGTGATTACGTGAAAATCAGCCTCCAACTTAACGCCTGACATGCCAACTGGATCCTTAATTCCATCTTCATAATCCACGATATAGTCCTGAGGCATCACGTGAATGATTTCGCAACCAGGTGGCATAACTGTCTTATGAATATCATTAGATAATCTGCTCAAATCTTCCACTGTGATTTCCGACTCAATTGAATCTCGAGTAATCCCTCCATGGTGAATTGAACTTTTAATATGCTGGCCTGCGATTCCAACATTTACTACACCAATATCAATACCAGCCTGCTCACTAGCTTCAGCAATTGCCTTTTCAATGGCAATAACTGTCTTGTCTATATTCGTGACAATTCCTCTTATTACTCCATCGGAAACGGCTTTGCCCATCCCCAATACTTCAAGTTTTCCATATTCATTCTTAGTTCCAACGATGGCGCATATTTTCGTTGTTCCAATGTCTAATCCGACTACTATTTTATTCTCTTGCATGGCGTTATTTATCACAGATGATTTGGTCCTTAAATTCTACATTTACCCTTTCGTAGGCATTCCAACCTTTCGTGGGCATTATTTCTTTAAAAAATATTTTCAATCTTTTGAATTTATCTTCTATGTCTTCAGCTTTTCCGAATTCAAGGCGTTGATTTCCAACTTGTGGCATCATTACGATTTTTCCTTTTCTATCAACATTAATTTCAGCAATCTGCATATTCCAGAAACTATCCTGGTTTACGAATTTTATAAGTTCAAAAAGCTGGGCATGATATTCATCCTCTAAAACAGATTCTACTTTCGAAAGTTGACTCATATAGTCTCCCGTGAGCACAATTACTCGAGCTGTATAATTGGATGAAACTGGCAACAAAAGCCCTTCTTCACTGATATAAGCGTGTTTCCCGTTTTTAGCGACAATACGTGCTACAGGCTTGCTTTGAGTGGCCGCAACTACTAGATGTCCTTTTAAATCTCTGAATACCTCAGCCTCTTTCACAAAGCTGTGTGACTCAATTCTCTCTTCTATTTCTTTTAGGTTTACGGCACCAAAATGATCTCCTAATATTGAGTCCCCTTCGTTTTCCATTATCAAGGCCATCACATCCGCCTCATCAACAAAGAAGTTCTCAGATCGATTTTCAATATTCACGGCAATGTCATCAACACGATACCCAACATTGTCTTTATTGACAAATCCTATCGAGACAAATGCAAGCACGAGTATAATTAGACTCACTAAAACGCCATATATTTTCTTTCCAATTCTCATGACAGTGCATCTTTAATAGGTAAAACAAACTGATCAATATCACCTGCTCCAATTGTCACAACTACTTCAGGATTCCATTTCCTAATGGTCTCAACCAAGTCCCCCTTAGAGACTATTAATTTCTTATCAAGTGAAACATTTTCAAGAATCGAGTTGGAAGTGATTCCATCAATGGGCAGTTCTCTTGCTGGATAAATGTCCAACATGATTAATTCGTCAGCAAGACTAAGGCTTCGTGAAAATTCTTCCGCAAAATCCCTTGTCCGAGTGAATAAATGGGGCTGAAAAACTGCAGTTACTTTTCTATTAGTATAAAGGCTTCGTACAGACAACAAAAAGGTTTCGATCTCTACGGGATGATGTGCATAGTCATCAATATAAACCAAATCATCTTGCTTGATCAAATATTCAAATCTGCGTTTAACACCTAAATAGCTTCCAACGCCATCTCTGATCGCGTCATCATCCGCTCCAAATTTTCTGGTAACAGAAATAGCAGCTAACATATTTTCTACATTATGATAACCTGGCACATTTAACCTTATTCCTTCAATGGCTTTCGTACCATCCTTATAGTCAAATACAAAAGTTGCACCCTCAATTCTTAAATTTTCTGCTGTGATTGCAGCACCTTGAATAGCATAATTCTTATGATCATATTCGGCATCATCGGCAATAATATCGTTCCCTAAGCCTTCCTTGACAAACAATTGACCATCATTATCAATTTGGCTTACGAATTTTCTGAATGAAGCCTTCAGCGCATCTTTATCTCCATAAATATCCAAGTGATCTGCATCTGTAGCTGTTACAACAGCCATCTTAGGGAAGAGTGTTAAAAAGGACCTGTCAAATTCATCCGCTTCAATAACAGCAACCGCATTTACCGAATCATTCAATACCATATTGGTATTATAATTAGTTGAAATCCCACCTAAAAAACCTGTGCAGTCTATACCAGCGGATTTCATGAGATGCACAATCATTGAGCTAGTGGTAGTTTTACCATGAGTACCGGCAACCGCAACACTCACCATATTACTAGTGATTAGACCAAGCACTTCAGACCGCTTCATGATCTCATATTCATTTGCTTTCAACCAATTCCATTCCGAATGATCCAATGGAATAGCCGGTGTATAAATGATCAGGGAATTCAATTTTGAGTTTTTGACCTTTTCCGTAATTAATTCCGGATCATCTTTGAAATGAACTTGAATACCTTCGATTTGTAATTGCTTTGTAAGAGGTGTTTGAGTTTTGTCATAACCAGACACAGCTTTACCATTATGGTTGAACCACCTGGCCAAAGCACTCATACCGATACCTCCAATACCAAGAAAATAGACGCTATGTATATTTTCTAATCTCATGCAATCAATCTTACTATTTCGTCCACAATATCATTGGCCGCATCAGGCTTGGCCAATGTTCTTATATTTTCACTTAATGCTTTTTGTTTAGCCTCATCATTGATCAAATTCAACACTTGATCAATTAGTTCTTCACGAGCCATATTGTCTTTGACAAGTATTGCTGCATGATTATCTACCATGGCTTTGGCATTTTTTGTCTGATGGTCTTCAGCAACATTTGGAGAAGGCACGAATATGGTTGGCTTTCCAGTAATACTTATTTCCGACACGGAAAGAGCACCTGCTCTTGAGATGACTACATCAGCCGAAGCATAAGCCAAATCCATCTCTTTCAGGAATTCGAAAAGCAGCACATTTTTAGAATCAGAGACTGCCTCAAGCTTGCCTTTCATTTCAGCGAAATAAAACTTTCCACATTGCCAGATTACTTGAACATCCGCATCTATCAATTTTTGGATATTAAGAATCATGCTATCATTAAGCGTTCTAGCACCTAAGCTTCCTCCTAAAACCAACAGCGTCTTTTTCTCATCAGATAAATTGAAATGAGCCAGTGCCTCCGCCTTTTTACCGTTAAGGTCGAGGATGTCCTTTCTTACAGGATTTCCTGTCACAGCAATTTTTTCACCTGGGAAAAACTTATCCATATTTGGATAGGCAACGCAAATTTTTTGAACCTTTTGTGCTAACAATTTATTTGTCAAACCAGCATATGAATTTTGCTCTTGAATTACTGCTGGGATATTTTTTCTGGTGGCAATTTTTAACAAAGGACCAGATGCATAGCCGCCTACCCCTACTACTGCATGGGGCTTGAATTGCTTTATGATCTTTCTACTCTTCATTAAACTTGCTATCACCTTAAATGGAAAAGACAAATTATCCAAGGTCAGTTTTCTTTGAAGTCCACTGATCCAAAGTCCTATTATCTTATATCCTGCCTCTGGCACCTTTTGCATTTCCATTTTACCTTTTGCACCAACAAATAGAATTTCCACATCTTGGTATCTCTCCTTAAAAGCATTAGCTATTGCTATTGCTGGATAAATATGCCCTCCTGTGCCACCACCACTGATGATGATTCTATATGGTGCTTTATCTTCTATGGCTAAATCACTTTAGCTTTATTTTTCACTACGCCGGACACTGCATCAAAATCAGCTTGATCTCCTTTACTCACACTCAAGATGATTCCTAAAGACAATCCCGTAAACAATAGGGAGGTTCCTCCCATACTTATCAATGGTAAAGTCTGCCCAGTGACTGGTCCTAAACCAACCACAACACCAATATTCACCAATGCTTGAATAACAATTGCGAAGGTTAGTCCTGCAGACAATAACCCCCCAAATGCCCTATCACTATTTGCAACAACTTTCATCCCTCGGTAAAGCAATACCAAGTACAAGAAGAGCACAAACAGTCCTCCTATCATGCCATATTCCTCAATGATAATTGCATAAACAAAATCTGAATATGGATGTGGTAAGAAATTTCTTTGGTCACTATTCCCTGGTCCTTTCCCTAGTATTCCACCTGTGGCAATGGCTATATAAGACTGTTCAGCCTGATAAGGGACCTCCGTTTGGCTCATGAAATCTTGGACCCTACTCACAGCTGTATTTCCTCTTTGTCCAAAACTACCAGCGATCACTCCTATAAAAACACCCACTAGTGCTAACATTGCCAAGTATTTCAAAGGCACGCGACCGATAAAAAGCAAAAGCATACAGGTAAGGAATAATAGAATGGCAGTGGAGACATTTGTCATGGCAATTAATCCACAGATTACGCCACACCATGCCAACATCGGTATGAGTGATTCTTTAAAGTCTGCGATATTTTGCTGCCTCTTAGCCAACATGCCCGCCAATCCAGCTATTAAAGCCATTTTTGCTAAATCTGAAGGCTGGAATTGCAAGCCTACAAAGGGCAACTGAATCCACCTAGAGGCTTCATTTATATTGGAACCATATAACCAGGTATACAACAACAATGGCACCGATATGATCATGGCAACTTGTGCTATTTTGGAATAATACCTGAAATCAATTTTATGTGCAATCCACATTACAAGCAACCCAAGACCCACCATTAAAGTATGACGGATAAGGTAAAACTCAGTATTACCGCTTTGTTGCTTATATGCCAATGATCCCGTGGCGCTATAAACCACAAGAATACTAATCACAGACAAACAGATCACTATCAACCAAATGATTGGATCACCTTGAATGTGTTTATCGGTCCATATTTTCAATCGTGGCATCATAGGGCTAATACAGTTTTTTTAAACTTTTCTCCTCTATCCATGTAGTTATTAAACAAGTCGAAACTTGCGCATGCCGGTGACATTAAAACTGTATCACCAGGACTGGCCAATTCCTTTGCCATTCTTACAGCCACAATTAAATCGTCTGTGGTTTTGACAACTGGAACAAGATTTTCAAATGCTGTTAACAATTTTGAATTGTCTTTTCCTAAACAGATTAAAGCTTTTACTTTTTCCTTAGCCAAAGCCTCAAGCAGGCTATATTCATTGCCTTTGTCTACGCCTCCTGCAATCCATACAATTGGTGTATCAAAAGCATCTAGGGCATAAAAAACGGCATCCACATTAGTAGCTTTTGAGTCATTTATGTATTCAACATCATCTAGTTTTCTAACTGACTCTAAACGATGAGGTGCATTTTTAAAATTGCTTAACCCTCGTACAAGGTCATCACCATTAACTTCCGCTAATAGTGCTATTGTTCCGGCTGCTGCTGCATTCAGCATATTATGTAGCCCCCGAATTGAGATATCCGCTCTGGGGGCGGATACCTCAAAATTCTTAGGGACATAAAACAACCTATCATTTTGTATAAATGATATCCCAGCAGCGTCTCTGCTGAGCGAAAAAGGAAAAACATTCAAGCCATTGCTGACCTGTCGTAGTATGCTTTTCCCGACAGAGGGATCATCCAGCCAAAAGACTGCGTCCCCTCCCAGGTGTACAAGGTGAAAAACACGCATCTTAGATGCGATGTATTTATCAAAGTCTTGGTCGTATCTATCCAGGTGATCAGGAGTGATATTCGTCAAGACTGCGATGTCTAGTTTTAATTCGTAGGTGTCATCCAATTGGAAGCTGCTCAATTCAAGCACGTACCAATCAAAAGTTTCATGAAGCACTTGCTTCGCAAAACTTTGTCCCACATTGCCTGCTAATCCTACATTCAGGCCTCCTTCTTTTAACAAGTGATGCGTTAAAAGGGCTGTGGTGGTTTTACCGTTAGTTCCTGTTATACCAATTAATTTGGCATCAGTATACCTTGCGGCAAATTCAATTTCGGAAATGATCAAATTCCCATTTCCTCTTAGTCTTTTTACTATTGGAGCAGTTTCAGGTATTCCAGGACTCTTAATGATTAAGTCACTCCTTAGAATTCTTTCTTCCGAATGCTTGTTTTGTTCGAACTCTATCTCGGCAGTACTTAATTCATTGGCATATTTTTCTTGAATAGCACCAAAGTCAGAAATGAATACGGAATAACCCTTAGCTTTTCCAAGCAAGGCAGCACCGACACCGCTTTCTCCTCCTCCTAATATGGTAAGTGTTCTAATCAATTCTTATCTCAATTTTAATGTTGCCAAAGTCATGATTGCCAATAGTATTCCTATGATCCAAAATCGGGTTACAATCTTGGCTTCTGGAATGTCAGATTTTTGATAATGATGGTGCAGCGGAGACATTTTAAATACTCGCCTGCCCTCACCGTATTTTTTTCGAGTATATTTGAAATAACCTACCTGTATTATCACAGAAGCATTCTCTACTACAAAAATCCCACACATTAATGGAATCAATAATTCTTTTCTTAAGACTATGGCTAGTACAGCAATTACACCGCCTAAGGACAAGCTACCAGTGTCTCCCATAAAAACTTGGGCCGGATAAGAGTTGTACCAGAGAAAACCAACACATGCACCAACAAAGGCAGTACAGAAAATAACAAGCTCACCAGAATTTGGTATGAACATCACATTCAGATAATCTGAGAAAATAACGTTACCGGAGATGTAGGCAAAAATGGCCAAAGTAAGTCCAATTATTGCTGAAGTACCTGCTGCTAGCCCATCAAGCCCATCTGTGATGTTAGCACCATTTGAAACTGCGGTGACAAGGAAGATGACAATTAAGATGTACATCAAAGCCGTTGTCCAATCTGTTTCAAAAGGTAAAATCTTACTGTAGTCTAATTCGTTATTTTTAACGAACGGAACTGTGGTTCTTGTAGACTTGACATCTTCAAAATTTGTTGTCTTATCCACCACTTCAATTTGTGCAACCTCTTCTGTCTGATCAAAAAATTCTCGCACCTTGACTTCCGGATGAAAAACCAACGTTGCAGCAACAACAAAGCCAATAAATATCTGCCCAACAACCTTAAATCTACCCGCAAGCCCTTCTTTATTTTTTCTGAAAACTTTAATGTAATCATCTAGAAAACCAATCAAACCTAAACCAACCGTAGTCACTATGAGCAAAATAATATAGATGTTATTCAATTTGGCGAAGAGCAATGTCGGTACAACTATGGCAGCAATAATAATAAGACCACCCATTGTTGGTGTGCCTTTTTTCTCCATTTGTCCAGCAAGTCCTAAATCGCGAATTGATTCTCCAACTTGCTTTTTCTGTAGTAATCGAATTAAATACTTACCAAACACAATCGTGATGAGCAAGGAAACAAGCGCAGCCATACCTGCTCTAAATGAAATGTACTGAAATACACCAGCACCAGTCAAATCAAACTGTTCATCTAGATATGTAAATAGGTAGTATAGCATTAACTCAATTAATTTTGTTTGTGCATTAGGTTCAACATTTCATTTAGCACTTCTCTATCATCAAATGGAAATCGCTCTCCTTTTATCTCTTGATAGGTTTCATGGCCTTTTCCAGCTACTAGAATAATATCTCTAGGAGCTGCAAGGGCAGATGCAGCTTTAATGGCTTCCTTTCTATCCGCCACTACCAATGTTTTTTTATAGTGCCATGGGCTGACACCTGCTTGCATGTCCTCAATTATTGACATCGGTACTTCATCCCTTGGATTATCAGAAGTAAGCACAACCTTATCACTCAATTCGCAGGCTATCTTGGCCATAATTGGGCGCTTGTCTTTGTCTCGATTTCCTCCGCAACCTACTACTGTAATTACTTTTTCATTACCAGTTCTAAATTCCTTTATAGTATTAAGCACATTTTCTAATGCATCTGGAGTATGCGAATAATCTACAATGGCAGTTATACCTGTTTCGGTAATGACCTGTTCAAAACGACCTTGCGCTGGATTAAGATTTGAAAGGTGGCGTAGGATTTCCAATTCGTCCTCGCCCATGATGGATGCCACAGCAAAAACAGCCGTTAGGTTATAGGCATTAAAGTCCCCTATCAATTTGAACCATACATTATGGCCATTGACATCCAATTCAAGTCCTTGAATTGTATTAGAAATTACTTTTGTCTTAAAATCTGCAATGCTCTTTAAAGCATATTTGAATTTAGAAGCTTTGGTATTCTGAAGCATTACCGTACCACGCTTGTCATCTGCATTGGTGAGTGCAAAGGCAGCTTTATCTAGGCCATCGAACAATAGTTTTTTAGCCTTAATGTACTCATCGAACGTTCTGTGATAATCAAGGTGCTCGTGTGAAAGGTTAGTGAAAAAAGCACCGCTGAAATTTAGACCGGCCACTCTTTGTTGCACTATGGCGTGTGAACTCACCTCCATAAAACAATGAGTACATCCTTTCACCAACAACTGAGACATTAGCTTATTGATTGTAATGGCATCTGGAGTTGTATGGGTTGCTTCTAAAACCTCATCATTGATTTTATTCTCGACAGTTGATAGCAGTCCAGCATTATATCCCAACTCTCTGAAAAGCTCAAATAACAGTGTTGCACATGTAGTTTTACCATTGGTACCTGTGACACCAACCAAGCTCATTTTTTCACTGGGTCTGCCATAAAAGTTAGAAGCAATCAGGCCCAAGGCTTGCGCACTATCTTTTACTTGAACATAGGCTATTTTCTCATTCAATTTTGACGGAAGTTGCTCGCAGATAATTGCTAAAGCACCTAAGTCAATGGCTTTCTGAATGAATTCATGTCCATCTACTTGTGTACCATTAACAGCTACAAAGGCAGATCCCTTCAGCACTTTTCGAGAGTCGAAAGCAAGTCCTGTAACCTCAGTATCCATATTACCAGATACTGATTGCAGAGAAACCTTATATAGTATGTCCTTTAATACTGGCATCAACCAAGCTGGATTGTTATCCGTTTTCCTTTACTAATTCTTACACCTGGACTAACCGATTGCTTCCGAACACGGCCTGTTCCAGTAATTGATACTACTAATCCCTTATTCTCAAGTAAATAAAGTGCGTCCTTAAGGGTCATGCCTTGCACATTGGGCACAAGGGCTGCCTCACTGTGATTTCTTTTCCAAGTGATCGCGTTATTGTCAACTTTAGTCCTCACCCATTCTACATCCTCTTCTTCTAAATGATTTGAAATTCCAAAGTCGTTAAGCAGTAATTTTAGCTCGTCATAATAGCCAGCACGGATCAATGGAAAGGTACCTTCCTCGGCAAGTAATTTTGACTCAAATTCTTCATGCGCATCTAAATCTTGTGAATAGATCATATCCGCAATTTCTTTAAAGACTGGAGCAGATATATAGGATGCATAAGCGTTCCATCCTTTGGGATCATCAATCACTACTATCGCAGAATACTTTGGATCATCTGCAGGAAAATAACCCGCAAAAGAAGTGTAATACCGTTGGGCGTAGTATTGGCCATTAATTAACTTTTGAGCAGTACCGGTTTTACCAGCAATTTTATAATAGCTGTTCTTAATATTTTTCGCTGTTCCATTTTCCACAACTCCTTCAAGCATCATTTGGACTTTTTCAATGGTCGCCTTTGAGGCAATTCGTTTGGTTAAAGTTTCAGATTCGAAATTTTCCACTTCCTTATTGGCACTATTAATACTCTCAACAATAATTGGCTGAATCATCTTACCGTCATTAGCAACAGCATTATACAATGCCAATGTTTGCAAAGGAGTCACACTTGTTTCATAACCGACCGACATCCATGGCAAACTCACCCCACTCCAAGATTTATCTGTAGGATCTTTTACATATGGAATTCCTTCTCCCATCATTTGAAAATTCATTGGCTTCCCAAAACCCGTCTTTTTAATCAAGTCTATGAATTTCTGAGGATCATCACCAAATAGGCTATCAACCAACATTGAAACACCAACATTGGAGGACTTTTCAAAAACCTGTTGGATTGTAAGTTTCCCATATCCTCCCTTATTGGAACTTTCATCCTTCATCTCGCGTGTATAGAATTTTTTCACACCATTTCCGGTATCAATAGAATCAGAAAGGTTTATTTCTCCTTGCTCTAAAAGGGCAAGCATAGACGCCAACTTGAAGGTAGAACCAGGGTCATTGAGTCCTGCTACTGCATGATTATAAGTTTCAGCATAGCCTCCACCTTCTTGTCGTGTTAAATTTGCAATTGCTCTAATTTTCCCAGTCTGTACTTCCATCAGCACTACCGTTCCGTAGGCTGCGCTGTGCTTTTCTAATGCTCTTAATAGGGCATTTTGTGCCACATCTTGCAGATTAATATCTATGGTAGTATGAACATCCAATCCGTCCATCGGCTTAACATCATTGGCTGCATTTAGGGGTTTCCAATTACCGCCAGCAACTCTTTGATACAACCCTTTACCATCACGACCAGCTAAATAATCGTTGAAGCTCCGTTCTATACCAGCACCAACATTATCTTCATTGATTCGACCAATAGTTCTTTGTGCTAAAGATTTGAACGGGAGGTGTCGCCTGTCTTCTTTTTGAAATATAACACCACCTTGCATTTGGCCCTTTCTAAATATTGGCCATTCACTTAATAATTCTTTCTCTTGGTAATTAATCAGGCGCCTGTTAATAATCATATAACGCTTACCATCAAGACGTGACTCTGAGATCCTCTTTCTGTAATATTCAGCAGAGCGATCTTGAAAAAACTTAGACATTAGGTATGAAAGGGAATCGATTCCTGCCTTGAAAATTTCATCATTGGCTAATGAAGGATCGAATGCTACTTTGTAAAATGGTAGTGAAGTAGCGAGCAAATCATTCCCTGAAGCATAAATGCTTCCTCGGGTGGCCTTGATTGTTTTATAATCTAAACCTATTTGCTCAGCCTTTTGGCGCCATTGTTCACCTTCAAACAATTGCACATCGACAATGCGATATACTACTGCTAAAACGAAAACCACCACCGCCAAAAAGGCCAATCTTACACGTAGTAATATCGACTTTTTAATATTCACTTCCGTCTTTAGCTATTTTATAGGGTGGTTCTTTACTTTCTTCTAATCCAATTGCTTTAACCTTTTTTGCCACCTCTGACTGCTTGCTGCTAAACATATAGTCAGCTTCCAGTGTTGTGACATCGGCCCTTAAATCTTCGACCTCGGTTTCAAGCTTGTTAATTTCTCTTACTGTTCTTTCAGCATAATGACTGTTCCAGACGTAGATCACACCTATCAAAACAGCGAATGCCACTTTGGGCAAATACCTCACAGGGAAATTCTCTTCAAAATTTGAGTCCCTTTTGATGAGGCCAGAAAGCCACCCAAAAAAGCTCTTGCCTTTTTGATTCTCACTTCCCTTAATTCTGAAATTGTTTCCAGCCACTTGTTTATTCTCCTAATTTTTCAGCAATCCGCAGTTTGGCACTTCTTGCTCTATTATTAATTTTTAATTCTTCTTCTGAAGCAGTAATGGGTTTCCTAGTTATTGCATTCAGTGGTTTTATTGGATTTCCAAAAAAATCCTTTTCTACCTCTCCAATCAGTTTTCCTGTTTTGATGAAATTTTTAACCATTCGATCTTCAAGCGAATGATAGGATTCAACAACTAATCTTCCTCCTGGTTTTAGCACTTCTGCCGACTGCATCAAAAAATCTTTCAACGCACCCATTTCATCATTGACTTCAATCCGAATTGCCTGGAACACTTGAGCATAATATTTATACTCTCTATGTCGAGGCGCATGCTTATCTAGCAATTCGATCAAATCAGCAGTAGTTTCGAATGGCTTATCAAACCTTTCAGAAACAATAGCTGCAGCCAAGGTTTTTGCATTTTTCACTTCACCATAAATACCGAGCATTTTATGCAAGGCCTGTTCGTCATACGTATTGACAACATTTTTTGCAGAGATACTAGCATTTTGATCCATTCTCATGTCCAAATCAGCTTCCGAACGTGTTGAAAAACCACGTTCTGGTTGGTCTATTTGATGTGATGAAATGCCTAGGTCAGCTAATATTCCGTCAACCTTATTAATGCCATGGAGCTTTAAATACCTTTTCAGGTATTTAAAATTTGCTTCAATAAATGTGAAAGAACGTTGTTCAATTTTATCTGCATTTAGCTTAGCTTCTTTGTCCTGATCAAACGCCAGTAACATTCCGCCTTCTCCTAATTGCTTTAATATTTCTTCTGAGTGTCCGCCGCCTCCAAAGGTGACATCCACATAAATTCCATTTTTCTTAATGGCCAAGCCCTCGATACATTCCTTAAGCATAACTGGCACATGATATTCAGACATTACTGATTAGTCATTGGCCAAAAGTTTTTCTGCCATTTTCGAATACTCTGAATCATCCAAAATGAGATTATCCTCATATTTTGAAGGATCCCAGATTTCAAGTCTATTACCTAGACCAACTAAAATCACGTCTTTTTCAAGACCTGCAAATTCCATCATTCTTTTTGGGATGTTGATCCTGCCTGCGCTATCCAACTCTACATCTACATTCCCTCTAAAAAAACTTCTTTGGAACCTTCTGTACTCCTCATTGAACTCACTCAATGATTTTACGCGACCATATATCTTTTTGTACTCCAGCATTGGGTATAACACTAGGCAGGATTCGAATCCTCGCCTAAGCACTAGCTCGTTTGAAACTCCGTCAGGAAGCATTGATTTTACCTTAGCTGGTAAAGCCAATCTGCCCTTGACATCGAGCTTGCAGTCATATTCACTGTTAAAAAAAGACATATTTCACCTGTACATTACAAAGTTAGAAAACTTTCTCCACAATAACCCACTTCAATCCACTTTTTCCCACTAATTGATAAATTTATACTTTTAAGGCTGAAAAACCAAGTTTAGAATGAATTATATAAAGTGTCACTGACCACGACTACTACCCTCGTAAGAATCTCATTAATTGCATCTTACGATAAATTATAGATCAAAAAAGTGCCCTTTTAGCCACATTATTCTATACTCATGAAAGTGTGGGAAACATTTTTAACATTATTTACCATTCCTTTAAAAAACTGCACTCAGAAGTGTTTTTTTAATCAAGGTGGAGAAAAGTGGGAGTCATTATTGGTTTAAAACTTTTCAAAAAGGGGTAACTTTCGACAAATCTGCATTTATGAGAACAAAAGCATACATGGCATGTCTATTTATTCTTTTAGCATCAAGTTGCCAGGTTGCCCAGATTTCTTCTTTATCTGAACAACAGAACCTTATCTCAAAACTTACCGGTCATTCTGCAATATCCGGCAACACCTTAATGAAAGACAGGGCAGGTGCTGAAAATAGACTACTAACTGCCAATTATTTATTAGGTGAGCTCGAAGAATTCACTGACGAGCGCTATTTACATAACTATAGAAGCAATGGCGATAATGTTGTGGGCCTTATTAAATCAACCATAACAACGGATTCTTATATAGTCCTCGGAGCTCATTTTGACAGCACACCCAATTGCCCGGGAGCCAATGACAACGCAACTGGAACGGCATTAGTTTTTTCTGTAGCCAGGTACATCAGTCAACTCAATTCAAGAAACCACAATGTCCTAATTGTTTTCTTTGATGAAGAAGAAAAGGGATTAGTTGGCAGTAAAGCCTTTGCTCAAAAAATTAAAGACGAAGGACTCAATGTGCATTCAGTTCACACTATAGACCAGCTTGGCTGGGATGAAGATGGTGATAAAGGGATTGAATTGGAGATGCCAACAAAGGAGCTGCAGGCGACCTATATTGATGTTGCCAAAAACCTAAACCTTGAATTCCCAATTCATTATTCCAAAGTAACCTCTACTGATCACCGTTCATTTAGAAATTTAGGATTTCAGGCGGTCGGGATCACAGAAGAATATGTCAATAAGGACACAACGCCTCATTACCATAAGGCAACTGATACTTACGAAACTGTCAATTTTGAATATTTAGATTTCATTACTTCTTATGTAAAAGAAGTATTTAAAGAACTATTGGAAAATTAAATCACTTATAAAGGCCACTTAGAATCTCAGATGTATGCTCCCCTAATTTCGGTGGGGCACTCAACTCTATTTTTTTAAAGTTGTTTGGTAAACCAAAGAAATTCTTAATTCCTTTTAAATGTTCATGACTATGAAATTTAGATGCAGGTGTGGCCTCCAAAACTTCCTTAATATTTTTAATTAGCCCTGCAGGTATCTTTTTATCATTCAAGTCTAGAAGGAACTGTTTACTATTGACCTGGACAATTTTCTCAGATATCTTACCATGTAAGAATTTCCTGTTTTTAACTCTTAATGAATTTGAAGAAAATTGATCATCAGAAAATAATTTTGTATCCAACACCTCGCATAAATTTTTAAACTGTTTATCATTTCCAACTGCCAAAATTATTTTCACGCCATCAAGCGTTTCAAAAACATCACCATAAGGAGCAATATTCGGGTGCTCATTTCCTGACTGTTCTGGGATTTTATCCGCGACCAACCAATTCGCACCTTGATTTGCCAAAGAACTTATTGCGGCATCTAGCAAGGAAACCGGCACATAGTCACCTTCGCCCGTTTGCATTTTATTCAACAAGGCAAGAAGCAATCCTTCTTTCAAATGATGGGCGGCTAAAATGTCAATTAGGGCCACCGGCATTTTCAATGGTTCACTCTTTTTTTCTCCATTAATGCTCATAAAGCCTGATTCTGCCTGGATCACAGCATCATATCCAACACGGTTGTCTTCTTCTCCATAACCAGTAATATGGCCATAAATAATATCTGGTTTATGCTTAATTACCGTTGCATAATCAACACCTAATTTGACATCGTCTCCCGGTTTGAAGCTTGCAATTATGACATCACTTTGTGCTATTAGTTTGTATAAAGTTTTTAGGTCTTCTTGATTTTTTAAATCCAAAGAAATTGACTTCTTACCCCAATTAACTGCTGAAAAATAGGCACTTATAGTATTGACACAGATTTCTCCATCTGATATCCAAGAACGCGTAACATCCCCCCCAGAGTTAGGATTTTCTACTTTAATAACTTCAGCGCCAATCTCTGCAAAAAATTGCCCCACAGAGGGACCAGCCAGTACCGACGATAATTCAATTACTTTAATTTCTTTCATCATTAAACCAAACGTATTACATATATGTCTTAATAAAGCCCACTTTTTGATGGTTTATTAGGTAAATTCGTGTTCATTCTAGAAAAACATGGATAAAACTTCAATAACATTCAAACTGTATTAGGGTTTATTCGTTTTTAAAGTGTTTAGAATATGGGTATTAAAAAACAAATTTTTATGAAAAACTTAATTAAAACAACATTGGTCATCGCATTGGTTGCACTTATTGCCGGCTGTGCAGGTAGTGCATCTACGTCAGGAGGATCTCCAAAAGCTGCTTCAAAGGATTATTCTACCTATGCCACGCTTGCAGATGTGTTAAGGACAGTGGGTGGTTTACAGGTTAGAGGATCTGGACAATCATTATCAGTTATGGTAAGAGGTGGTGCTTCCAACAGTATTACATTGAGTTCTCTTCCACTTTATGTAATAGATAGGGTGCCAATTGGCACAAGTTATAATGACGCTGCTTCATTGGTTAATCCTGCAGAGATTGAAAGAGTAAGCGTGTTAAATGGTACTAGAGCAGTTACGCTTTATGGTGAATCAGGAAACGCTGGAGTAATTGAAATAAGAACTAAAAAGCCAAGTAATTAAACCTAAATTGAATTAGTGGCATAAACTACTTATTTACAGTAACTTTGAACTTTATTGTGTATTGACTAATTAAAGCAAACCATGAAGAACATTCTAACCGGATTTATAATATTCGTTATCATATTTAGCAGCTCTTGTGCTTCAAGTGATCAAGGATACATTAATGAACCTAGTGATTATGGTAGCTATATTAGCTTGGCTGAAGCCCTAAGAAGTGTTGGCGGCGTTAGGGTTACAGGAGGTAATACGTTAGCCGGACAAGCGAATAATATTTCCGTCTTTTTGAGAGGTGCGAGTAGTACTATCGAGTTATCTACTCAGCCCTTATATGTTGTGAACAATGTACCTGTTGGCAATAGTTATAATGATGCAAACTCAATCATTAATATGCGAGAAGTTACTTCGATAAGAATTTTATCCGGTACACAGGCAGTTACACGCTGGGGTAATGAAGGAAACGCGGGTGTAATTATGATTAAAATGAAAGAGGCTAAAGATAATAATTAGCCACGCTACTTCGAACGTTCGATTGTAAATTGGATCAATTGAGATAAAGATTCCTTATAGACCGATTCTGGGAGCGTTTCTAGTATCACTTGCGCCTTCTTATAGTAATCATTCATTACTTTAATGGCATAGTCTATTCCTCCAGATTTTTTAACAAAATCTATTACCTCTTTAACTTTCTTAGGCTTATCTGTCTTACTTTTAATAATTCGTCGAATCCGTGCCTTCTCTAACCTACTAGAATTGTTTAGAGCATAGATCAGAGGCAAAGTCATTTTTTTCTCTTTAATGTCTATTCCCAAAGGCTTACCAATTTCTTCGTTACCATAATCAAACAAATCATCTTTAATCTGAAAAGCCATGCCTACATTCAGCCCAAATTCACGCATCTTTTCAATGTGCTCCTCATCGGAATTAGCACTTAATGCACCCATTGAACAACATGCTGAAATTAATGACGCTGTTTTTTGTCTAATTACATCATAGTAAATCTCTTCGGTGATGTCCAAGTTTCTAGCTTTGGCCATTTGTAGTAACTCGCCTTCACTAAGCTCCTTTACCGTACGAGCACCGATTTTGAGCATGTCAAATTCCTCATTCTCCACTGCCAGTAGCAATGCCCTGGTCAATAAATAATCACCAACTAACACCGCGATTTTATTTTTCCAAAGCGCATTTATAGAAAAGAATCCTCTCCTATAACTTGAATCATCCACGACATCATCGTGAACAAGGCTAGCTGTATGTAAAAGTTCTATGAAAGAAGCGGCCCTATGTGTACTGTCAGAAATCTCGCCTGATAAACCCGCAGAAAGAAAAACAAACATAGGCCTCATTTGTTTACCTTTTCTTTTCACGATATAACTCATGATCTGATCAAGTAAAAAAACTTTACTCTTCATGAATGCCCTGAATTTTTTTTCAAATTCGACCATCTCAGTGGCTACTGGTGCCTGAATGTCCTTGAGTTGAAGTGCCATTTTATAAGGTCCTACAATGATAACAGGATAAGACCCATTCGCAAAGTCAAAAAATTATTAATTTCATTAAATCTGTACTCCTTGGAACATGATATCCAAAAGTCTATTGTGATAACTTCTGCTTTCTTCTTTTCGAAGGCTTAAATCGCAGGTTGAGTTCAAGTCCAATATAGGCATGTACCCCTGCCCCAACTACTTCTTTACTTAAATGATAGTAGGTCATTTTAAACGTTGTGTTTTTCGAGTTAGCCGCCCAACCAATCCTCCAATGCTTCACCCAATTCACTCTTTCTTCTGTATGTGGATCTTTGTCACTCCAAATACTACCCTCAATCAATGTGTTATGAAAGACATATTCCGCTCCTAAGCCAACATAAATGTAATTGTGCCCCTCAATCTTATCACTCCCCTTTCCAATTAGACTGTTTTTAAATGCAGATTGATTAATCGATTGCAGCTTTCCAAAGCGCAAGTCTAATCCATTATCAACATTAAAGCGCGTCGTTCCTAATGTGGCTTTGGAATAGGTAACGACATCTAGTATCCCAGGTAACAGGGAGAATTGTTTATTAAACTCTCCATTTAAGTTTAGATAGAGTTCATTCTTTATTTGATATTCCCATCCCTGAGGTTCAGGAAAATTAGCCCAACTGTGGTACCATGTTTGAAATGCTTCAGCTCCAGAATCTTTTCCAACAATACCAAAGTCAAATCCATAACTCCAAGCTTTGTCTTTACTTGTGAACTTAGAAACCGACAATGAGCCACTCAATGTTCCAGCATAAGGACGGTCAAACGTACGTACGTTCTGCCTTTTTATATCGTATGGCGTATAAAACTTATGTGCTAATTCGATATTAATGACATATTTAATAGAGTCATTTCGGTCTTTGCGATAGAAAGTTCCTGGCCTGGGTACAAAACGATAGTTAAGAATTATTCCATTAGAATAGTACTGGTCTTTATTTTGAAGTAGATAAACATCGTTCTCGGTTATTATTGAAAGCTCTTGGTCTCTATAAATAGATTGGCCAGCAACCATCACTGGCAGAAAAACAATAAATAAAATCAATACGGCTTTTATCACTGGATTCAGTAGTTCACATTTGTGATCGGCAAAAATCACAAATTTTTCTATTTTTATCTTATCGTTTCAAAATTAAATGAGTCACGCAAATTCCAAATTGAAAATAAGGCTCAAAAATAGAATAGACAAAGGCAACCTAAGAACATTAGCTATCACTGATGAAAGCCTTATTGATTTCTCTTCAAACGACTATCTCGGCCTTGCTAAAG
>Ga0209223_10000165_pt1 | contig 75667 bp, 33 predicted proteins | sample COG_06_FD_184750 | JGI IMG/M metagenome (GOLD analysis project Ga0209223, IMG submission 184750) | Pelagic Microbial community sample from North Sea - COGITO 998_met_06 (SPAdes) (version 2) | ecosystem: Environmental > Aquatic > Marine > Neritic zone/Coastal water | place: Helgoland, sampling... | reverse complement strand
ATGCCAATTGCGACGGCGTGATGGACCTCTTTGCCAACAGCCAGAGCGGCCTGCGCATCTGGAATGGGGCCTTCGAAGCGGGATTCACCCAGTACCCCAACGCCCCAACATCCAACGCTATAGCAAACTGGGACTTTGGCTCTGGAGCGCAGGAACTGCCTATCGTGTGCCTCAACACTGACATTCCCGCATTGGGTGACTTTGATGGCGATGGTGACCTGGACATGGTCACCTGGACCGAAACGTCATCTACGTTGTACAGCTATACAGGACGCGGAGCCACTCCCGGATCGGTAGGCTGCGGTGACACCCTGATTTGGGATGTAACCAACCGGTGCTTTGGTATGCTCGATGAAGCCTCCGAAGACAACACCGTGTTTATTGGAGCAGAGCACGAATGCGATTTCAATGTGGCCGATCCGCGCGCCACGGAAGGCAATGTAGAGGGGGCATCGACCATGCGTCACGCAGGAGGAACCACCGCATTGCTTGAATTGGATGGTGACGGTCACCTGGATCTACTCCTGGGTGATGTTTCCTACAATCAGTTTGTCGCCTGCTACATGACCGATGCCGTCGATGGACAAGACAGCACCATGTTTACGACGAACCACTGGCCCGCTGACCTGGGTGATGGAGACACGCTCGACATTCAAAAGTTCCCTGCCGCCTATCATTTGGACGCAGACCAAGATGGGGTGCGCGATCTCATTGTGGCCCCCAACATCACCTTTGAAATCGACGGACGGTTTGGAAGCTGGTTCTACCGCAATACCGGCTCTGAGTCCGCGCCCGAATGGACGCTCAGCACCAAGGCCTTTTTACAAGAAGACATGATTGATTTGGGCAGGGGCGCCTTTCCCGCTTTCACCGACTTTGACGGCGATGGTGATTTGGACATGGTGGTGGCCAACAAGGAACGCTATTTAGGCCCTGGCAATACCCCCGCGCTCCTGGCGCGCTTTCGCAACGTAGGCTCAACCACGGCACCTGCTTTTGAGCAGCTTGACACGAATTGGCTTGCCCTGTCCGATTACAGCTTGGAGAGCGTGGCTCTGGCTTTTGGCGACCTCGATGGGGACGGTGATGATGACCTCATCTTGGGCGATGAATTGGGCAACCTACACCGTTGGGAGAACACCGCAGACCTGGGAGAGGACATGGCCTTGGTGTTGACCGAAGCTTCTATGCCCGACGCTGCTGGAACGGCCATCGACGTGGGACAATTTGCGACACCTTGTCTCTATGACCTCGATGCCGACGGGGACTTGGACCTGCTCGTCGGGGAGAAGAACGGCGGGCTCAGCCTCTTCGAAAATACCGGCAGTGTCAATGCCGCCAGTTTCACTTTTTTGACCGCAGCTGCAGGCCAAGTCGATGCGGACAACCTTCTCGGCATCAATGGTTTTCCTGTTCCTGCTGTTTGGCCAACGGACTCTGGCCTGACCTTGGTCATCGGCAATGAATTGGGCCATTTGCAACTGTATGCCTTTCCCCCCTCGCCCATGGAGGAGCCTGAAGCAGAATGGACGGAGGTCACGGACCAGTGGCTGGGCCTCTACGAGGGCGAATTTGCCGCACCGGCTTTGGGCGATCTCGACGCCGATGGCACCTACGACCTTGTTGTTGGGGTGCGCAATGGAGGCCTGACCCTGTGGAACGGGCATGCATTGGAGCCCGCGCTCCTCGGATGCACACCCGATGTCATCAACGTCATCGACCATTTGGAACCTCCCACCCAAGGCTGGCAACCGTATCCCAATCCCCTGCGCGCTGGGGAACTGCTCACGGTGCCGTCGCCCGCTGTTATCGTCCTGGATTTAACTGGGCGCCGGATGGGCAGACTCACTGCGCACCGCGGTGCGGTGCAATGGCCCGCGTCGTGGAATGCCGGCACTTACTTGGTGATTCCATCCTATGGGGAGGACAACCAAACGGGCGCCCTCTCCAAAGGAAAAGGCGCCCGCCGGTTGGTCATTATTGACCCTTGATGTAAAGGAGCTTAGACGCCCATGCCATCGAGCAAGTCTGCGACTTCCTTGACGGCCTTTGCGCTCTCGTGGAGCAACGCCATTTCCTCTTCGTTGAGTTCGAGCTCGATGATTTCTTCGACACCCTTGGCCCCCAACTTAACGGGAACTCCGAGGTACATGTCATTCAATCCATACTGCCCCGTCAAACGCGCGCAACATGGGAAGATGCGCTTCTGGTCCTTGACAATGGCTTCAACCATCTGTGCCGCTGCAGCACCTGGTGCGTACCACGCAGAAGTTCCAAGGAGCTGAACAATCTCGCCGCCCCCCTTCTTCGTGCGCTGAATGATGGCGTCCAAGGCATCCGCATCGATCATTTCTGTGACGGGAATTCCGCTCACAGTGGTGTAGCGGGGAAGTGGCACCATGGTATCCCCGTGTCCGCCCATGAGAACGGCCTGAATGTCCTTTGGACTCACATTCAAAGCTTCCGCGAGGAAGGCGCGGTAGCGCGCTGTATCGAGAACACCGGCCATACCGACCACGCGGTGATCAGGCAATCCAGCGGTCTTCCATGCTTGATAGGTCATGACATCCAAGGGATTGGATACAATCACGATGATGGCCTCAGGGCTGTGGGGGAGAATCTGCTCCGTGACACTCTTCACGATGCCCGCATTGGTCGCGATCAAATCATCACGGCTCATGCCAGGCTTCCGCGGCAAGCCACTGGTGATGACCACAACATCAGAACCTGCGGTCTTGCTGTAGTCGTTGGTCGATCCCACCGTTCGGGTGTCGTAGCTATTGACAGGGCTGGTTTCCCAAATATCGAGGGCCTTGCCCTCGGCAAATCCATCTTTGATGTCGAGGAGAACAACCTCGTTGCAAACTTCTCGGGTAGCGAGCACATCGGCGCATGTGGCGCCCACATTGCCTGCCCCCACTACGGTGACCTTGGTACGTTGGATCATAGGGTGGAAATTGGGTTGGTGAATCGGTCTGCAAAAGTAAGGGAGCGAATACTGTGGAGCGTAGGCCGTTCGTTCCCAATTTGGTCTTGTGATTCGCGTTTCAACTTTCCACCTCGCCGCCGCCCTGTTTTTAGGGGCCCCTTTAGCGCTTTCTGCCCAGCCCGGCACCAACACGACCCAGTGGCCGGATGGCCAACCAGGGGACGACTTTAATGTCACCGATGCCAATGGCTTCAAGCAAGGACGCTGGATCAGGGTCTACCCTGATGGCCAACTCTATTACAGCGGTTCATTTTTGGACAGCAAACCCGTCAACCACTTCACCTTCTTCAGAGAAAACGGTCGCGTCCTCAGTGAAGTCGACCACCTCGAAGGGAGCGATTTGGCAGAAGCCACTCTCTACCGAGAAGATGGATCCCCTTCCCACCGCGGCCAATACCGCACCGTAAAAGTGGACGGAGAATGGACGCAACTCAAAACCGGCACCTGGAAGGCTCTCGACAAGCAAGGCCGAGTCCGCATCGTAGAGCACTACACAGAAAATGCGCTGGATGGCGTTTATCAATCCTTCCACCCCAACGGCAACCTTTTGGAGGAAGGGCATTACCATGCCGGCAAGAAATCGGGCCTTTGGAAGGGGTATGACCGCGAAGGCACGGCACGAACCGAAGAAATCTGGAGGGAGGGAGAGCGCCACGGTGAAGCTGTGGTCATGCAAGACAAAGGGGTGCCCTTGAGCAGAGGGAATTACGACAATGGTGTACCCATTGGGGAATGGACCTTGTATAACCCCAATGGAAAGGTGCGCTCTTTGATCACTTATGAAGGAGGTAGGGTGGCTTCAGAGCAGCCTCAGAATGGGGAGTTCGAGGCCACCTATCCCAGTGGACGTCCGGAATGGGTGGGCCGATACGCCCATGGCAATCTTGATGGACCTTTCACTTCTTGGCACGACTTGGGCGAATGGGTCATGGTACCCGCGGAAGCGGGCGCCCCAGCAGGCGGACCTCCCATGCCAGGTGGCGGTCGCCCTGGAGGTGAAACGCCCATGAGACAGGAACTTCGAAACCAGCCCATGAAGGAGCTGGGCGAGTACACAGCAGGGGTGAAAGACGGCACTTGGCGCTATTTTGACGAGCAAGGCGAACGCATTCGCACGGAACGTTGGACCTTGGGCAAACTGACTGCAACCGAAGAATGAACCTGCTGCCCCCTCCTTTTCTCGCCATCCGTTGGACCTTTTCCATCCTGTGTATTGGATGGGTCGGGACTTGCTACACGCAGGTTGCTCCGCTGCACCATTGGGTTGGTTTTGCAGACAAGACCGGAGGCGGGATCGACCTGAACAGTCCTGAAGCAGGGGCACTGCTCCTCTCACCAAGGGCCGTGGAGCGCCGGAACCGTCAGGGCATACCGTTGGACTCATTGGACTTGCCTGTGCCAGCAGACCGCATCGCTGACGTGCTCTCTGTTGGCGACACAGAACAGGGGCCCTCCGTTGCCTTGTTGCACCGCAGCAAATGGTTGAATGGCATGGTGATCCAACTGGATACCAACCTGCTCGATTCGGCAGGCATGGCAGGGGTGCTTCAAGACATCGCGCAGTTAGACGGGGTGGCAGAAGTCAAGCGCACGCGGTGGTACCGCGATATGGCCCCACCTATTGCACAGCCTCAGCCTCGGTCTGTGGGACAGGATGTTTATCAGAGTGGCCCTACGGCCTACGGCGCCGCTTGGACCCAAGCCCGGCAATTAAAGGTGGACCTTATTCACGGGCTTGGGCACCGTGGAGCGGGCATGATGGTCGGGGTTTTAGACAGTGGATTTGACCGGGTCGATACCAATCCTGCCTTTGACCGTGCCCGCAACGCGGGTCTGATCCAGATTGGAGGGAACTTCCCCAACGGAGGGGCCATCTCCCCCTTTATCTATGAAGAGCATTACCACGGAGCCATGGTGTTGTCGACCATGGCGGGCCATTTGGATACACCAGGCGGTCAGCACTACATGGGGACAGCTCCGGACGCCACGTACGTGCTTTTCCGTACAGAAGATGTAGGTTGGGAGCACCTGGTCGAAGAGTACCACTGGGTTGCTGCTGCTGAGCGCGCAGACAGCATCGGATGTGATGTTTTAAACACCTCGTTGGGTTACTCTTTGTTTGACGAAACCAGTGACAGCCACAGTTTGGCGGAATTGGACGGCAACACCTTCCCCATTACTCGGGCATCCGATATCGCTGCGTCAAAAGGCATGCTTGTCTTCAACTCGGCCGGAAACAGTGGAAACAGTCCTTGGCAAAAGGTGACTGCCCCAGCCGACGGGGACGAAGTCATTGCAGTAGGTGCGGTCACCCCAAGTGGACAGCACGCGGGGTTCAGCAGTTATGGCCCTACCGCCGATGGCCGCATCAAACCCGACCTCTGTGCCGCAGGGCAAGACGCCGTCTATGTCCATCCCGACGGCTCGATTCGCACGGGCAACGGCACGTCTTTTGCTTCTCCCATCCTTTGTGGTGCCGCCACCAGCTTGTGGAGTGCACACCCCCTCGCTTCAGCGTTAGACGTCCGCAACGCCTTGCTCGAATCCGCTCACCAATGGAACGCTCCCGACACCGTGTGTGGATATGGCATCCCCGATCTCTGGAAGGCCCACCTCTTGCTCGGCGGGAGGGCGCCACGAGAGACGGAGAATTTGCTCGTATACCCCAATCCCGTTGGTGCCTCGGCCAGGATTCTTCATGTGGTTTTCGAGGAAGAGAACCTGCGTTCAGCCTCAGGAACACCCCTAACCTGGTCCATCTTGGACGGCTTGGGGCGCACCGTCTTGGAAGGCCACATTGAACGCGAAAAAGAGGCCCTGACCACCTTGAGCATTTCGGTGGAACACCTCGCTGCTGGCACCTACATCCTCGCCCTGCTGGGCGTACCTGAAGAGGACCCCACGAATATGCCCACGTCATGGACACGGTTTGTGGTAGAACCCGATTGAAGATGAGCGGCAGTCTGTGGAAGCGGTGGAGCGTTGTGTGCTTTTGCCTGTTGACCGTTTGGACAGCGCAGGCGCAGCGTGACCGTTCCCAGAATCCCAAGCGACAGCGAAAGGTTCAGATCAAGCTCCAAAAGGAGCGCGAACAGAAAGAAAACGCCGCCTTCAAAGCAGGGCGTAAGGCCCATTGGAAGGCCCAAGACCGGGCGACCCGAAAACGATGGAGGGCCCAGCGCCGAGCCTCTAAGCGAATGCGACGCGGTGGTGGACCCGACAGCTGGTACCAGGGAATGTTCCGGTCCGGAAAACCCATACCCTGGACCCGCCGCGCCGCCAACAAGGTGGGGGGCCTCTTTAAGCGCAAACGCAAACGCCGGTCCTATTGACTCATGTCATTCAACCGCCCATGGATCCCCGTGTTTGTTCATCGCTTCGCTGACGGCGGTCCTGTTCTATGCCGGCGTTCTCTTCGCCCCCCAACGGTGATATCTGTGGAAGCCATTCACGAAAAAGCCCCTCGCGAGAGGGGCTTTCCTGAGCCGATAAGCGGACTTGAACCGCTGACCTACGCATTACGAATGCGTTGCTCTACCAGCTGAGCTATATCGGCTTGCACATCGCTTTCGATGGCGGGCGGCAAAGATACGCACGGTGTTTAAGAAGGTTACAGCCTCACCCGATTTTTCGCGTGAATGTGGCGCTCTCGCGCCTCTTAAACATCGCGCAATCAACCCTTTCTATCGCCCCACAAACTGCGCAAGAATTCTGATATACCTCGCTCTCTGGGGCTGTGACCTGGCTTAAAAAATCGGCGCCCCTTCAATTCTTCAGGCAGGCACTCTTGGCCACTGAATCCACCGTGATCGTGGTCGTATTGATAGCCACTGCCATGGCCCAGCTCCTTCATCAGTTGGGTCGGCGCATTGCGCAGGTGCATGGGAACGGGCAAGTCACCATGGTCGCGGACCGCCTTCTGGGCGCCGCCGATTGCGGCGTAGGCACTGTTTGATTTAGGACTGGTCGCCAAATAGGTGGCGCACTGGGAAAGCGGAATGCGGCACTCTGGATAGCCCAGACGTTCAACGGCGTCGAAGGTGGCGTTGGCCAAGACGAGGGCGGTGGGATTGGCGTGGCCAATGTCCTCACTGGCGGAGATGAGCAAACGCCGCGCTATAAACTTGGGGTCCTCCCCTCCTTCGATCATGCGCGCCAACCAATAGACAGCGCCATCCGGATCGCTGCTGCGAATGGACTTAATAAGGGCGGAAGCAATGTCGTAATGGTTGTCTCCGGTCTTGTCATAGCGGCTCAAGTTGGACTGAACAAACCGCGCAACGAGGTCATCGTCTACGGCCATGGCGCCCGAACTTCCATTTTGCTCAGCGGCCGCACCCGCCACCACGAGTTCAAGCACGTTCAATAAGCGCCGGCCATCGCCGCCGCTCGCCCGCAGCAGAGCATCCCACTCGCGCACCTCCACATGGTGCTCTTTTAGCCACTCATCTTGCGACAAGGCCCTGTGAACCAAAGCTTCCAACTGCTCACGTCCGAAAGCTTTCAGCACATACACCTGACTGCGTGAAAGCAAGGCAGGAATGACTTCGAAACTGGGGTTTTCTGTCGTGGCTCCGATCAGCGTGACCGATCCGCGCTCTACGGCACCGAGCAGGCTGTCCTGTTGAGACTTGGAAAAGCGATGGATCTCGTCGATGAACAGCACGGCCCGGGTGCTAAACATCCCTTGGCGTTCTGCGCTGTCGATCACCTCTCGGACTTCCTTGACCCCGCTTCGTATGGCACTGAGCTGGTGGAAAGGACGGCCCGTCGCCTCTGCCATGAGCCGAGCCAATGTGGTCTTCCCGACCCCCGGCGGGCCCCACAGGATCATGGAAGGCAACTGCCCCGCTTCCAAGGCCCTGCGCAGGGTCGCATCCGCTCCGACCAAGTGGGTTTGCCCCACATAATCTGCGAGCGATTTGGGCCGCATCCGCTCAGCCAAAGGAGCGTCCATTCCGTGCATCGAACTCATGGCTGCTCTCGTGGAATTTCAGAGTCCCGCGGGACCTCGACATGGTGAAGGGGAACACCCTCTGGCCGCGCGTGCTTCCAACGGGTATGAGACCACAGCCAATGCGCAGGATCTTCCCTTAATTGCTGCTCAATCCGGTCATAGGTCGCCTTGAGCAAGGCGCCTTTGGGCCACAACTTGGGGGTCTCGGTGATCAATTCATAATGGACCTCCCAGTAACCGCGGGGTTTGCCTTTGGCCTTGCGCACCCCAAAAAACACCACTGGCATATCAAATTTTCGTGCAAAAGCCTCCAAGCCAAAATGCATGGCGGTCTCCTGCCCCATCCATTCCATCCACCACGCCTTGTTGGGGTCCAATGGGCGCTGGTCCACCGCGAGCGTCGCCGCCTTGGCCCTTCCCAACTCTTCGACCATCCATGCTGAGACCCGCTTCATGGGCACCAGTTCCGTCCCAAACTTGCCCCGCGTCCGCAAAATGAGGTCGTTATAAAACGCATTAGATAGGGGTTTATACACGCCCATCACAGGCAATGGTAACGCCGCTCCGACCGTGACAGCAAAGCGCTCCCAATTCCCAAAATGGCCACACGACAGCAGCACGCCTGGCGGCTTGTTGGCGAATGGGGCCAACACCTCGGGGTTGACATGGTGATAGCGCTTGAGCAACTCCTCTGGGCCCGCATGAAAATGCCGCAAAGACTCTACGAGGACCTCGGCAAGGTGGGTGTAGAATTGGCGCGCAGTGCGGCGCAATTCGGGCTCAGACATCTCTGGGAAAACCCTTTTGAGGTTGGACGCCACAACCTCGCGGCGATATCCCGACCACCAAAGACATTGCGAAAGCACATCGGCCAACGGATAGAGCAATGCGTATGGCAACCGGCCAATGGGGGCCACAAATAAGGTGTGCAGAATCCGGGTCATGGGGTAGAGATGCGCAGTCCATCCCAACCGAGGGAGACTCCTTTGGGCAATTCTGCTTGGATGTCCTCATGCTTGCCAAGCAAGTGGCTGATGTGGGTGAGGTACGCCTGCTGAGGTCCTACCCGCTCAATGACTTCCAAAGCCTCCTCGAGGTTGAAATGGCTCAGGTGGGGTTCCTTACGTAAAGCATTCAGCACGAGAACCTCTACCCCTTCGAGGCGCTCCCAGGTCAGGGGGCTGAATGCGTTGGCGTCGGTGATGTAGGCAATCGGTCCAATTCTGAAGCCCAAAACGGGCAACTTGTAATGCATGACGGGCAGTGGCAACACCTCTACACCGCCAATGTTTTGGGGGTCCTCGTTCAATCCGTGGAGGCGAACCTGTGGAACTCCAGGGTATGGGTTTTCGCGAAATACATAATGGAATTCGCGCTTCAGCGCTTCTTGAACCTGCGGGGTCGCGTACACATCCATATCCCGCTTCAAGCGAAAATTGAAAGCCCGGATGTCATCCAAGCCAGCCACATGGTCCTTGTGTTCGTGGGTAAACAGGACGGCATCGACCGAATCGACCTTTTCCCGCAACATTTGCTGTCGGAAGTCTGGGCCTGTATCAATCACCAAATGCCGCGGACCATCTGGAGCATCCGCCCCATCCACATAAAACATCGCACTGGAACGCAGCCTGCTGTCGCGGGGATCTGAGGAGGCACACACCCCACAATCACATGCGATCACGGGGACGCCTTGCGATGTGCCGGTACCGAGAAGAGTGAGGTGAACGCCCATATGGGCAAAGTTAATCCGAGAGGGCTCCGGCGTTCCAACTTGACATAGGTACCTTTGCAATGAGCAACACCCTCAATCAACAAACACCGTGGAATCCAACCGTGTCGTCCTTTCGGCCAAGCAAAAGGCCCTGCGGATCAACATGAACCACGATCTCTATGGCACTTTTGCCGAGATCGGAGCAGGTCAAGAGGTGGTGCGTCATTTTTTTCGCGCTGGAGGTGCGAGTGGCACCATTGCTAAGACGATCAGTGCATACGACAAGGACTTTAGCGATGCGATCTACGGAGTAGAGCCCTCAGGGCGCTACGTGTGCGAAGCCCGGGTCAACAAGATGATTGACCACGAATACCGGTTGTGCGAAGAACGGCTGCCACGGGAGAAGCACCCGTCAAAACGGTTCTTCGCGTTTGCGAATACCGTGGCCACCATCAACTACCACAAAACAATTGAGGGACACGGTTGGTTTGGCCTCCGCTTTCAAACCGGCCCCAACAAAAAGCCAAACTCAGTCATTCTGCACGCCCGGTTCCACGAGTCCGATGCTTTGCTCCAGCATGCCACCATTGGAATCTTGGGGGTGAACCTGATCTACGGGTGTCACTTTTTGTACAAACAGCCGAACGACCTGCTGCAAAGCCTCTATGACGAGCTGGACAAGGACCGCATTGAAATCGACACCATTCAGATGAATGGCCCTGATTTTGCAGGTGTTGACAACCGTTTGCTGTCTCTTCAACTTGTCAAGCACGGCATGACCGATGCGGTCATCTTTAGTCCCGACGGACGCAACTTGCAGGCAGCCGATGTGCTGTACAAGCGGAACATCCTCGCCATTCGTGGCAGCTTCCGCCCTGTTACCAAGGTGAACCTCGACATGATGGAGCGGGGCCTGTCCCTTTTCCGTGAGGAAAACAGGGTCGATGAGACCAACATTCAGTTGTTGTTTGAAATCACACTCAACAACCTCAAAGCGGAGGGGGACATCGACGAAAAAGACTTCTTGGACCGGGCGGATATTCTATGCTCTTTAGGGCATACAGTGCTGATCTCGAACTACCAGGAATACTACAAACTCATTGAGTATTTCTCGCGCTACACCAAGAAACGCATGGGCGTCATCATGGGTGGAAACGCCATGATGGACCTCTTTAATGAGCGTTACTACCGTGAGTTGAATGGTGGCATTTTGGAAGCTTTCGGCATCATGTTCAGCCGAGACCTGAAGGTGTATGCCTATCCATGGCACGACGCCAAGAATGACGTCTTGATCAGAACGGACAACGCCCCCATTCACCCCAGGATCAAGCCCCTGTACGACTATCTGCTCTTTAACAAGCGGATCAGTGACATTCAGCTCGACGACCTGTCCTTATTGGACATCTTCAGTGTGGAGGTGCTGCGTATGATCAGAGACGGTCAAACGGGCTGGGAAGACCTCGTCCCGCTGGAAGTGGACCAGATCATCAAGCAGAATCGGCTCTTCGGTTACGATGGCCCCGCTCCTCAAGACAAAGGAGGGTTCGCGGGTGCGGCCATGCTGAATTGACCCCCATCAAAACCTCTGCCCAAGCAAAAGGCGGCCTTTTGGGCCGCCTTTTGCAATTCAGGTTTTTGGCTTCTGCGCCAAGTAGGTTATTCCGAAGGAACTTCCTCAGCTTCGCCTTCACCAGCCTCTACCAAGCGGTCGAACTCTTCTTGTGAGCCCACAACCTGGTCGTGCCAGTGACGCATGCCTGTTCCCGCAGGGATAAGGTGTCCTACGATGACGTTCTCTTTCAAGCCGCTCAGGTGGTCTTCCTTGGCACTTACCGCAGCCTCGTTGAGGACTTTGGTGGTCTCTTGGAAGGACGCCGCTGAGATGAAGGACTTGGTCTGCAAAGAAGCCCGCGTGATGCCTTGGAGCAAAGGACGCGCCGTTGACGGCATCGCTTCCCTTCCTTCGACAAGTTGACCGTCTTCGCGTCGGATGGTACCGTTCTCGTCGCGCAATTGACGCGCAGAGACCATTTGACCCACCTTGAACTCCTTGCTGTCACCAGCCTCGGTCACCACCATCATGCCGAACATGCGGTCGTTCTCGTCGATGAAGTCTTTCTTCTCTACAAACTGCTTCTCGAGGAACTTTGTGTCACCCGGATCTTCCACCACCACTTTCTTCATCATCTGACGCACGATGACCTCGAAGTGCTTGTCGTTGATCTTCACACCCTGGAGGCGATAGACCTCTTGGATTTCATTCACGAGATACTCCTGAACCGCAGTTGGTCCTTGAATGGCCAAAATATCAGCTGGTGTTGTCGCACCGTCAGACATTGGCATTCCCGCCTTGACGAAGTCATTCTCCTGCACGAGGATGTGCTTGGACAATGGCACGAGGTACTTGCGCTTATCGCCTGTACGGCTCTCCACGATGATCTCACGGTTACCCCGCTTGATCTTACCGTAGGTCACAATGCCGTCCACCTCTGAAACCACTGCAGGGTTTGAAGGGTTCCGTGCTTCGAAGAGCTCGGTCACACGTGGCAAACCTCCCGTAATGTCACCAGATTTACCCGCGACACGGGGAATCTTGGCAAGAATGCGGCCAGTCTCAACGGAGTCACCTTCTTCCACACTGACGTGAGCACCTACTGGAAGGGAATACACTTTGAGTACTTCCTTCTTGGGACCTACGATGTGAATGGCAGGGTTCTTCTTCTTGTCCTTGGTTTCGGTGATGACGATTTCACGGAAGCCGGTCTGTTCGTCCAACTCCTCGCGATAGGTCACGCCGTCCTCGATCATATCGAAGACCACCGTTCCCTGCTCCTCACTGATGATCGCGTTGTTGTAGGGGTCCCAAGTACAGATGATATCTCCCTTCTTGATCTTCTTGCCATTCTTCACTTGAAGGACAGCACCGTAAGGCAAGTTCGTAGAGCTCAATGTGATGCCGACCTCTGGGTCGATCACCTTGAACTCGGTAGAACGGGAAACCACCACAGTCTCGACTTCCCCGTCTGGGGTTGCCCGCTGAACGGTTCTCAAATCTTCGAGCTCCACCACGCCTTCTTGACGTGCGACAATCTCATTCTCGTCAGAAATCTTGGACGCCGTACCACCTACGTGGAACGTACGCAGCGTCAGCTGTGTACCTGGCTCTCCAATGGACTGCGCGGCGATTACGCCCACTGCCTCGCCCTCCTGGACCAGACGGTTTGAGCTCAAGGCTCGGCCGTAACACTTCGCACATACACCGCGGCGGCTCTCGCAAGTCAGCACTGAGCGCATCTCGACTTCATCGATACCAGCCTCCTCAATCATAGCGGCCACAGCCTCCGTAATCTCAGCACCGCTGGACACAATCAACTCGTCGGTTTCAGGATGGTTCACATCTTGAACAGCAGTACGACCAATGATGCGGTCCGCAAGAGATTCTACAACCTCTTCGTTCTTCATCAACGCCGTAGCTGTGAGACCGCGGATGGTGCCGCAATCCTGCTCATTGATGATCACGTCTTGCGCCACGTCTACAAGTCGACGGGTCAAGTATCCCGCGTCCGCCGTCTTCAAAGCCGTATCCGCCAGACCCTTACGGGCACCGTGCGTAGAGATGAAGTACTCCAAGATGGACAGGCCCTCCTTAAAGTTCGACAGGATGGGGTTCTCAATGATGTCCTGTCCTCCAGCAGCACTGGACTTCTGCGGCTTGGCCATCAGACCACGCATTCCGCTCAACTGACGGATTTGCTCCTTGGAACCACGGGCTCCAGAGTGCATCATCATATAGATGGAGTTGAAGCCCTGCTTGTCAGTCTCCAGACGATCCATCAAGATGTTCGTCAACCGCGAGTTGGTGTTCGTCCAGATGTCAATGATCTGGTTGTAACGCTCGTTGTTGGTGATGAGGCCCATGTTGTAGTTGTCCATCACCTCACCGACGCGCTCATTGGCTGCATCGACCAACTTCACCTTCTCCTCTGGGATGATGATGTCGTTGAGGTTAAAGCTCAAACCACCCTTGTAGGCCATGGTAAACCCAAGGTGCTTGATGTCGTCCAAGAACTGAACCGCTCTTGGAACACCTACTGCGAGCAAAACGTCCGAGATGATGGTCCGGAGGCTCTTCTTGGTCAAGAGCTCGTTGACATAACCCGCTTCATTCGGCACCACCTCATTAAAGAGCACACGGCCCACAGTGGTGTCGATGATGGAGCTGTTGCCCTCGTGGTCTTCCCAACGCACCTTGATGCATGCATGCAATGCAGCACGGCCCTCGTTGTATGCAATGATCACCTCCTCTGGAGAGTAGAAGGTCATGCCTTCTCCCTTCACGGGCTCCTCCTTGGTGGATTTGCGCTCCTTGGTGATGTAGTAGAGGCCCAATACCATGTCCTGCGATGGAACCGTGATCGGCGCACCATTCGCAGGGTTCAAGATGTTGTGGCTGGCCAGCATCAGCAATTGCGCCTCCAAGATGGCCGCAGGGCCCAATGGGAGGTGAACCGCCATCTGGTCACCGTCGAAGTCAGCGTTGAACGCTGTACAAGCGAGCGGGTGAAGTTGCAAGGCCTTGCCCTCGATCATCTTGGGCTGGAAGGCCTGGATACCGAGACGGTGCAGGGTTGGAGCACGGTTGAGCAACACGGGGTGCGACTTCATCACGTTCTCCAAGATGTCCCATACAACGGGCTCTTTGGCGTCCACAATCTTCTTCGCCGACTTGACCGTCTTGACCACTCCACGTTCGATCATCTTACGGATGATAAACGGCTTGTAGAGCTCGGCTGCCATGTTCTTTGGCATGCCGCATTCGTGCAGCTTGAGCTCAGGTCCTACGACAATGACAGAACGCGCAGAGTAGTCCACACGCTTACCGAGCAGGTTCTGACGGAAACGTCCTTGCTTGCCCTTGAGGCTGTCTGAAAGCGACTTCAACGGACGGTTGCTCTCTGTCTTCACAGCAGAGGACTTCCGGCTGTTGTCGAACAGGCTGTCTACAGCCTCTTGCAACATCCGCTTCTCATTCCGCAAAATCACATCAGGAGCCTTGATCTCGATCAAGCGCTTCAAACGGTTGTTGCGGATAATGACGCGGCGGTAGAGGTCATTCAAGTCAGACGTCGCGAAACGGCCTCCATCGAGGGGAACCAATGGACGCAACTCTGGTGGAATCACCGGCACCACCTTCACAATCATCCACTCGGGATTGTTGTTGATTCTGTGGTTGGCGTCACGCAAAGCTTCGACCACCTGAAGACGCTTGAGCGCCTCGTTCTTACGCTGCTGGCTCGTCTCCGTGTTGGCCGCATGGCGCAGGTCGTAGCTCAACTGATCCAAGTCAAGGCTACCCAACATGTCGTGCAGGGCTTCAGCGCCCATTTTCGCCACAAACTTGTTGGGGTCCTTTTCGTCGAGGTACTGGTTGTCCTTGGGCAGCGTATCGAGGATATCCAAGTACTCCTCTTCGGTGAGGAATTCATTGATCTCCAACGCTTCGCCATCCGTCTTGGTGGCAACACCCGGCTGGATGACCACATAGCGCTCGTAGTAAATGATCTGATCGAGTTTCTTGGTCGGCAGGCCGAGCAAGTAACCGATTTTGTTTGGCAGGCTCCGGAAGTACCAGATGTGCGCAACTGGGATCACGAGCTGAATGTGGCCCATGCGCTCGCGCCGGACTTTCTTCTCGGTCACCTCTACGCCGCAACGGTCACAGACGATGCCTTTGTAGCGAATACGCTTGTACTTACCGCAGTGGCATTCATAGTCCTTGACAGGGCCAAAAATGCGCTCGCAGAACAGGCCATCACGCTCCGGCTTATAGGTCCGGTAATTGATGGTCTCAGGCTTCAGGACTTCGCCATGGCTTTGCTCGAGGATTTCCTCGGGCGATGCCATGCTGATGCGAATCTTGTTGAAGTCGCTTGAGAGCTTCGGGGTCTTGTTGTTGGTCATCTTTTGGTGAAGATCAATGGGTTGAAGCAGGAGTGACTCAGGCCTCCAAGGCCACGGTCAATCCCAATCCGCGCAACTCGTGCATCAGTACATTAAAGGACTCCGGAATACCTGGTGTTGGCATCGGATCTCCCTTCACAATGGCCTCGTAGGTCTTGGCGCGGCCGACAACGTCGTCCGACTTAACCGTGAGGATTTCCTGCAAGATGTGCGAGGCACCGAAGGCCTCAAGGGCCCACACCTCCATCTCACCGAAACGCTGTCCACCAAACTGCGCTTTACCACCCAACGGCTGCTGGGTAATGAGGCTGTATGGTCCAATGGATCGCGCGTGCATCTTGTCGTCCACCATGTGGCTCAGCTTGATCATGTAGATCACACCGACCGTAGCAGGCTGGTCGAACCGTTCTCCGGTTTCCCCATCGTAGAGGTGGGTCACACCAAAGTTGGGTACCCCCGCCTTTTCGGTGAACTCAGAAATCTGATCGAGGCGAGCTCCATCGAAAATGGGCGTTGCAAACTTGGTGCCGAGCTTCTCTCCAGCCCATCCGAGGACGGTCTCATAGATCTGCCCCAAGTTCATCCTCGATGGTACACCCAACGGGTTGAGCACGATGTCCACAGGCGTTCCATCCTCGAGGAACGGCATGTCCTCTTGGCGAACAATACGGGCCACAATACCCTTGTTTCCGTGGCGTCCAGCCATCTTATCACCCACCTTGAGCTTTCGCTTGTTGGCGACGAACACTTTGGCCAACTTGACGATGCCCGCGGGGAGCTCATCACCTACTGTCACCTGGAACTTCTTCCGCTTGAAGGTGCCGAGCAGGTCGTTGTACTTCATGTTGTAGTTGTGGACGACGCGCTTCACGAGGTTGTTGTTGTCCTCGTCGCGGGTCCACCCCTCGGTATTCACAATGCTGAAATCCAAGGTCTGCAGGGCGCGCTGCGTAAACTTGACGCCCTTCTTGATTTGCATCTCCTTGTAGTAGTTCTGGACACCTTGAGACGTCTTGCCGCCGATGACCTGCATGAGCTTCTCGATCAAGGCCTTGCGCAATACTGCAGCCTCCTGATCAAATTCCGCGTCGATCATCTCCAAAACAGCCTTGTCGGCCGCTTTGGATTTGCGGTCCTTCACCATGCGTGAGAACAGCATCTTCTCAATCACAACACCAGTTGCACTGGGGCCGAGCTTCAAAGAAGCGTCTTTTACATCACCAGCCTTGTCACCAAAGATGGCGCGCAGCAACTTCTCTTCTGGACTGGGGTCACTCTCGCCCTTCGGCGTGATTTTACCAATCAGAATGTCACCTGCACCAACGTTGGCTCCGATGCGAATCAGTCCGTTCTCGTCGAGATCTTTGGTGGCTTCTTCGCTGACATTTGGAATGTCGGCGGTGAGCTCTTCTTGACCGCGCTTCGTGTCACGCACCTCCAAGCTGTACTCGGTCACGTGCATGGAAGTGAAAACATCCTCACGGACTACACGGTCACTGATGACGATCGCGTCCTCAAAGTTGTAACCCTTCCACGGCATGAAGGCCACCTTCATGTTTTGACCCAGAGCCAATTCACCGGCTTGGGTAGAGTAACCCTCCACGAGGATATCTCCACGCTCAACACGCATCCCTTTGGACACGAGCGGCTTCAAGTTGATACAGGTGCCTTGGTTGGTCTTCGCGAACTTGGTGATGTTGTAGACCTTGATGTCGTTCTCGAACGAAACCAAACGGTCATTCTCATCCATGTGGTAACGGATTTGAATCTCGTTGCCATCCACGTATTCGACCACTCCATCTGCCTCGGCGGTAACGAGCACACGGCTGTCGCGTGCCACCTGGCTTTCGAGGCCCGTACCCACAATGGGGCTGTTCGGGCGCATCAAAGGAACCGCCTGACGCATCATGTTTGACCCCATCAATGCACGGTTCGCGTCGTCATTCTCCAAGAAGGGAATGAGCGAGGCCGCGATGGATGCAATCTGGTTCGGTGCAACGTCAACGTACTTGATCTCGGTGGGAGCCACCAGAGGGAAGTCACCTTGAAGGCGTGCCTTGATGATGTCGTTCTTAAACGTACCATCATCATTGAGTCCTACGGTAGCCTGAGCGATGGTCGCACTGTCCTCCTCCTCGGCAGACAAATACGTGATTCCTTCGCCACCAACACGTGCCACGCCCTCGTTCACCTCACGGTAAGGAGTTTCGATGAAACCAAGTCGGTTCACCTTCGCATAGACACAGAGTGAGCTAATCAATCCAATGTTTGGACCCTCAGGAGTCTCAATCGTGCAGAGGCGTCCGTAGTGGGTGTAGTGTACGTCACGCACCTCAAAGCCAGCACGTTCACGTGACAGGCCACCTGGTCCGAGGGCCGAGATACGACGCTTGTGCGTCACCTCACTCAACGGATTGGTCTGGTCCATGAACTGGCTCAGCTGGTTCGTTCCAAAGAACGAATTGATCACTGAGCTCAGTGTCTTGGCGTTGATCAAGTCAGTTGGCGTGAAGACCTCGTTGTCACGGACGTTCATCCGCTCGCGAATGGTCCGAGCCATACGCGCCAATCCCACTCCAAACTGGTTGTGCAGTTGCTCTCCCACCGTACGAATACGACGGTTAGAGAGGTGGTCAATGTCGTCCACATCTGACTTCGAATTCACGAGGTCGATGAGGAACTTGATGATCAGGATGATGTCGTCCTTGGTCAAGGTGCGGGACTCCTCGGACATGTCAATGCCCAATTTCCGGTTGATCCGGAAACGTCCAACCTCTCCCAAGTCATAACGCTGCTCGGAGAAGAACAGCTTGTCAATGACACCGCGGGCCGTCTCCATATCTGGTGGCTCAGCGTTCCGCAGTTGACGATAGATATACTCCACAGCCTCCTTCTCACTGTTGGAAGGGTCCTTTTGCAAGGTGTTGTGGATGATCGCGTAATCCGCCTGGTTGATGTCCTCCTTGTGCAGGATGATGGTCTTGGAACCAGACTCAACGATCAACTCGATGTGCTCCTTTTCGAGCACTGTATCACGGTCAAGCACAAGCTCGTTCCGCTCGATGCTGACCACCTCACCGGTATCCTCATCTACGAAGTCCTCAATCCAAGTCTTCAACACACGGGCGGCCAATTTGCGGCCCAACACCCGCTTCACACCGGCCTTGGAGACTTTCACTTCCTCTGCGAGGTCGAAAATGCCCAAAATGTCACGGTCTCCTTCGTAACCGATGGAGCGAAGCAACGTCGTCACAGGAAGCTTTTTCTTCCGGTCGATGTACGCATACATCACGCTGTTGATGTCCGTCGCGAATTCGATCCAGCTGCCCTTAAATGGGATGATCCTCGCGCTGTACAATTTGGTTCCGTTGGCGTGGCGGCTCTGTCCAAAGAACACACCCGGCGAACGGTGGAGTTGGTTCACGATGATACGCTCTGCGCCATTCACAACGAATGAGCCCCTCGGGGTCATGTATGGAATGGTGCCGAGGTAGACATCCTGAACGATGGTCTCGAAGTCCTCGTGCTCAGGGTCCGTGCAGTACAACTTCAGCTTCGCCTTGAGCGGCACGCTGTAAGTCAATCCGCGCTCGATACACTCTTCGATGCTGTATCGAGGGGGATCAATGAAGTAGTCCAGGAATTCCAGTACAAACTGGTTCCGGGTGTCCGTGATGGGAAAGTTCTCGTTAAACACCTTAAACAATCCCTCCGTATCGCGGTCTTCAGGCTTGGTCTCAAGCTGAAAGAACTCGCGGAAGGACCGCAGTTGAATATCGAGGAAGTCCGGATACGGAATGTCCGGAGTGGTAGTGGCGAAAGAATGTCGCTGCTGCAGTTGTGGCGTCAACATGGGGGCGGCTTAACGAGGGAGGAACAAATCGCAGTGTTGCAGGTTGGTTTTGGGAGCACCCTGCGAAATACAGGGTACAAGAAGGTCAGACCGGGACCTGCGCCCAGTCTGACCTTCTGAAATTCAGCGAGTTGTGATCTTACTTGATCTCAACCTCTGCGCCGGCTTCCTCGAGTTGTGCTTTGAGGGCCTCGGCCTCGTCTTTGGCTACGCCCTCCTTGAGGGTGGCGGGAGCGCCGTCAACGATACCTTTAGCTTCCTTCAAGCCTTGACCGGTCAGCTCTTTTACGAGCTTCACGACCGCCAACTTAGAGCCTCCAGCGGCTTTGAGGATGACGTCGAACTCAGTCTGCTCTTCAGCGCCGCCATCGCCACCGCCTGCTGCGGGGCCGGCGACAACTGCTGCTGCAGCTGCAGGCTCGATGCCATACTCGTCCTTAAGGATATCTGCAAGCTCGCTCACCTCCTTTACGGTAAGGTTGACAAGCTCTTCTGCCATGGATTTCAAATCAGCCATGATATATGGAATTGTGGGTTACTTGTTTGAGTTGTGTAAAAGGTGTCAAAGTCAGCCTTCCCTTTCGGAAAGAGCTTTGACCAATCCGGAAATGGTGTTGCCACCAGATTGCAATGCTCCGAGGACATTCCGCATGGGGCTCTGGAGCAGACCAACGAGTTCTCCAAGGAGTTCCTCTTTGCTCTTAATCTCCGTGAGGGCCTTCAATTGGTCATCACCGATATACACTGCTTCCTCGACGTAAGCTCCTTTAAGGATAGGGCGTTCACCCCCCTTGCGGAAGTCCTTGATGAGCTTGGCAGGGGCATTCCCTACGGTACTTGTCATCAAGGCGGTTTGGCCTTTCAGCACGTCGTACAGCTCTCCGTATTCACGGCCCTCTGTACGCTCCATCGCAATGCGCAGCAGTGTGTTTTTCACCACTTGCATTTTGATTTCTGCCTTATAGCACTCTCCGCGCAGCTTCGTCGTATCTGCGGAATTCATACTCGAAGCATCGGCAAGGTATACCACATTGGTATCCTTCAACATGGCCTGGAGCTCCTCGATCGCTTGGGTTTTCTCTTCGCGTGTCATGGGTTCCTGGTTCAGCTGTTCAATGCTTTCGATTCGATCCGGACACCTGGGGACATCGTAGAGCTCAAAAAGACGCTCTTGATGTAGGTGCCCTTCGCTGAAGACGGGCGCAAACGAATCAAGGTTTGAATGACTTCGTTTGCATTTTCCTTGAGCTTCTCTTGCGAGAAACTCACCTTCCCTACGGAAGCGTGGATAATGCCATACTTGTCAACCTTGAAGTCGATTTTACCTGCCTTTACGTCCTGGACGGCCTTCCCGACCTCCATAGTGACGGTACCCGATTTCGGGTTGGGCATGAGGCCGCGCGGTCCGAGTACTCGGCCCAACGCTCCTACCTTGCCCATCACTTGGGGGGTCGTGATGATCACGTCCACATCGGTCCATCCGCCTTTAATCTTCTCGACATATTCATCGAGACCAACGTGGTCCGCTCCTGCCTCCTTCGCTTCTGCTTCCTTATCGGGATTGCAGAGCACCAGTACGCGTACGTTTTTTCCGCTTCCGTGAGGAAGAGAAACCGTACCACGTACCATCTGGTTGGCTTTACGCGGGTCCACGCCGAGGCTGACGGCGAGGTCAACAGATGAGTCGAACTTCGTGGAGGAAATCTCCTTCACGATGCCGGCTGCATCGTCGAGCGAATACGCTTGGTCCACATCGAATTTCTCGAAAGCGGCCTTGCGATTGCGTGTCAATTTTGCCATTGTGTCTGATGATTGAAGATCAGAAAGGCGAATCGCCGGTCACATTCAACCCCATACTCCTTGCCGTTCCAGCGACCACCTTCATGGCGGATTCGATGGAGAAGCAATTGAGATCGGGCATCTTGTCCTCTGCAATTACACGGACCTGGTCCCACGTCACTTTGCCCACCTTCTGTCGGTTGGATTCCGGAGAACCCTTCTTCAATTTGGCGGCTTCCATGAGTTGCACTGCTGCGGGCGATGTCTTGATGACAAAGTCGAAAGACTTGTCACTGTAGACGGTGATGACCACCGGGAGAACCTTGCCTGCTTTGTCCTGGGTACGCCCATTGAACTGCTTGCAAAATTCCATGATGTTCACACCTGCCGCACCAAGTGCAGGACCAACCGGTGGTGATGGGTTGGCAGCGCCACCCCTCACTTGCAGTTTGACCATTTTGGCGACTTCTTTAGCCATGGATCTATTATTTATAATGAACAGGTCGGCCGCAGTGTCCAGGGAAGCATTCTGGTACAAGGCACGGGTCGTCCTGGCTGTTCCGGTTTATATATATACTCTACTTACAGTGATAATCAGTTGCTGCCTCAGGATTCCTTCTCCACTTGGAGGAAGCCCAGTTCGACTGGGGTCTTTCTTCCAAAAATCTTCACCATCACCTTCAGCTTGCGCTTCTCCTCGTTGATCTCCTCGATGGTGCCATGGAATCCATTGAATGGACCATCTCCCACCTTGACGACCTCTCCGACTTTGAACGGGATAGACAATTCCTCCTCGCTCTCGGCCAATTCATCCACACGTCCCAGCATGCGGCTCACCTCATTCGCCCGCAACGGAAGCGGGTCTCCTCTTTTCTCGGCACCCAAGAAACCGATCACACTGGGTGTGTTTCGGATCACGTGAGGAACCTCCCCAACCAGTGCACACTCCACAAACACATATCCCGGATAATGGTTGCGCTCCTTGGCGACCTTCTTTCCGTTCTTGATTTGCAACACCTTCTCCGTCGGGATCAAAATCTGCCCCACGTAATCAGACAAGCCGGCCGCGGAAATCTCGGACTCAAGGAAACCCTTGGCCTTGTTCTCCTGCCCACCTATGGCGCGCACTACGTACCACTTCTTGTCGATTTCGCTCATGGTTCTTGTGGCGTTCAAATGACGTACGTGTAAATCAAGCCGATGACACCTTGCCAGATGCTGTCCGCTGAGTTTACCCCGAACACCCAATCCATTGCGAACACAACGCCCGCGATGAGAAGGGAAGCGATGAAGACCAATACCGAAGCCTCCTGCAATTGCTTGGGGCCTGGCCAGGTTACACGCTCCACCAATTCGGTGTAGCTATCCTTGACGTATTCTATGACGTTTGCCATGTCGATTCGGTGTATTTGCACGGGCAGCAGGACTCGAACCTGCAACCAACGGTTTTGGAGACCGCTACTCTACCAATTGAGCTATGCCCGTAGACGGCGAAAGAAGATGCCCCAATTGGGCATCTTCTTTCCCCAGATTTATATTCAGTGAAAACCCGAGTCTCAGCTGAGCTCGGTCACCTGTCCGGCGCCTACGGTGCGGCCACCCTCACGGATAGCGAAACGCAAACCGGGGGACATTGCAACACCGTAGATCAACTCTACAGAAATCGTTACGTTGTCACCAGGCATGACCATCTCGCGGCCTTCCTCGAGGATGATTTCACCCGTTACGTCCGTTGTACGGAAGTAGAACTGTGGGCGGTACCTGTTGTGGAAAGGAGTGTGGCGACCACCTTCTTCCTTCTTCAGGATGTACACCTCAGCCTTGAACTTGCTGTGTGGTGTGACCGTTCCAGGAGCAGCGATAACCATACCGCGCTTGATGTCCTTCTTGTCGATACCACGGAGGAGCAAACCGACATTGTCGCCAGCCTCACCACGATCCAAAATCTTACGGAACATCTCAACACCTGTGATGGTAGACTTCATGCCTTCAGCATTCAGACCCAAGATGTCAATTTCGTCACCCGTATTAATGATACCGGTTTCGATACGGCCAGTAGCCACAGTTCCACGACCTGTAATCGTGAAGACGTCCTCAACAGACATCAAGAATGGCTTCTCGTTGTCACGAACTGGGAGCTTGATGTAATCGTCCACAGCCTTCATCAGCTCGAGGACAGTGTCAACCCACTTCTGCTCACCGTTCAAAGCGCCCAAGGCTGAACCCTGGATGCAAGGCACGTTGTCTCCGTCATACTCATAGAAGCTGAGGAGCTCACGCACCTCCATCTCCACGAGCTCGAGCAACTCCTCGTCGTCGACCATGTCAACTTTGTTGAGGAAAGGCACGATGGTAGGAACACCTACCTGGCGGCCGAGCAAGATGTGCTCACGGGTTTGGGGCATAGGACCGTCGGTCGCAGCCACAACGAGAATGGCGCCGTCCATTTGGGCAGCACCTGTCACCATGTTCTTCACGTAGTCCGCGTGACCTGGGCAGTCAACGTGCGCATAGTGACGGTTTTCCGTCGCATACTCTACGTGTGAAGAGTTAATGGTAATACCACGCTCCTTTTCCTCTGGAGCGTTGTCAATTTGATCGAACGAGGAAGCCTCGCTATAGCCAGCATCAGCCAACACTTTCGTGATAGCTGCCGTGAGGGTCGTCTTGCCGTGGTCAACGTGACCGAGGGTCCCGATGTTCACGTGCGGCTTGGAACGATCGAACGTTTCTTTAGCCATGGTCTTGGTTTGTTTAGAGTTAACGTATTAAAAGGATTCTTTCTTTCACTGTGCAATGGAGCCAATGACGGGAATTGAACCCGTGACCTCTTCCTTACCAAGGAAGCGCTCTACCCCTGAGCTACATCGGCAGTGTGGAGCCACCCCGTTGGGTGCGCACCGAATATTTTTTGAGCGGGAGACGAGATTCGAACTCGCGACATTCAGCTTGGAAGGCTGACGCTCTACCAACTGAGCTACTCCCGCTTCTACTTACAATGTGGGGGTAATAGGATTCGAACCTATTCAGTCGTAGACAACAGATTTACAGTCTGCCCCGGCTCTCCAACTCCGGCGTACCCCCAACTTGGTACAATTTTTGGACGATGATTGAGCCGGTGGAGGGATTCGAACCCCCGACCTGCTGATTACAAATCAGCTGCTCTAGCCAACTGAGCTACACCGGCCTCTCTTTCAAAGAACAAGGGCAAAAAAAAGCCCTCCCCGATTTCGGGAGGGCAAATGTAGCGCAGAAAAACTTGCCCGCAATGGGCAAAGTGCATCTGATTACAACGATTTCATATTCGACCTTAAGCCGCGCGGTTCCTCGCTTTCTCGAGCTGTCTGCGCAAAGCTTCTGCGACATCTGTAGCAGCCTCTTCGAAAGAGGTTGCCTTGCGACTGCTAAAGACATCTGAGCCAGGCACATTTAGCTTCACCTCGACACACTTGTTTTCGCGATCCTGATCCTTATCAAGCCTCAGAAAAACATCTGCCGAAATAATTCCAGGATGAAAGAGCGTGAGCTTATTGAGCTTGTCTTCGATGAACTGAATCAAGGAACCATCAGCCTTGAAGTGAATGGACTGGACTTGTATTTGCATGTGTACCGCTTGAGAGTGAGACTTAAAAAATGCCTCGCGTATCAAGTGGTGAACCTTTGTGCGCGTCCTTCATTCGGCTCGTCGTAACGTGAGTGTAATGCTGGGTCGCATTTAAACTGCTGTGACCGAGCAACTCCTTTACTGCGTTGATGTCCGCTCCGCGATTCAAGAGATGCGTGGCGAACGAATGCCTGATGACGTGCGCACTACACTTGCTAAGCGAGCTCGCTTCTGTAATGTAGTGATTAACCCGGCGGTATACAAACGCAGGATACAACTCTCTGCCACCATCCGTTACGAGCAAGCGCTCGCTGTCTCCAGGCCTGTTGCGCATGTACTGCTCTGCCTGATCAATGGTGTCGTCTGAGATTGGGATATAACGGTCTTTGCCACCTTTTCCAGTGACCTTGATGTTTTTACGGCTGACGTTGACGTCGGCGTGGCGCAACGTGATCAGCTCATCTTGACGTACCCCAGTCTCATACAACAGGGTCATCATTAGGCGATCCCGCAGACCAGACCAACTGTCCGGAAAAACCGAACCGTCTAGAAGGGACACCATGTTGCGCTCAGGAACCACTTCCCGGACGCGCTTCTCAAGTTTTGGAAGAGACACCCCGTTACTGGGATCTCTGTCGGTGTAAGACATCCGACGTGCGAACCTGTTGAAGGTTCTAAAGGCACTCACTTTGCGATGAATGGTTCTTGGGCTTCGCCCTTCCTTCATCATGTTCACAATCCATGAGCGTACCCACTCGCCCTCGATTCCAATCAACGAGTCGTGCTCGTATTGATCGGCGAGGAAACGTTGGAACTGGTTCAGATCCGAACGGTAACAACGTAAAGTGTGAACACTGCCCCTTTTCTCCTTCTCGAGAAAGTGCAGAAAAGCCAATAAAGGCGTTTGGACAGCGGATGAACTTGACATTTTGGTTTGGTCAAGGCGAATATTACCCTACCAAACCAATACTGCAAATTATCAGCCCATCAATGCCTTCTTGTTTTTGTAAACGGCTTTCTTCATCGCTTCACGACGTACCGTTTTTGGCTTTACGTACTCTTTGCGAGCCCGGAGCAAACGTCCGGTTTTCGTGCGATCGAACTTTTTCTTGAAACGCTTGAGCGCCCGTTCGATGTTTTCTCCCTCCTTGACCGGAATGATGAGCATGGCTAAAAATTGGGTGGCGAAGATAGCTGATTTTGCGTAAAACCAATGTCCCTGCCCTACTAATCTCCTGAATTCGGACCGTTTTTGACCAATCCACGCGAGATCACGAGTTTCTGAATCTCAGATGTTCCTTCGCCAATGGTGCAAAGCTTGGAATCTCGGTAGAATTTCTCGACTGGAAAATCCTTGGTATAACCATAACCTCCAAACACTTGTACAGCGTCCGTAGCGATCCTCACGCAGGCTTCGGACGCCATGTACTTGGCCATGGCTCCATAGCGCGTCACATCCCCACCATGCTCCTTAGCATGGCAAGCTTTTGCGATCAGCCCCCTAGAAGCTTCCAGCTCAACCGCCATGTCGGCCAGTTTAAATCCTATGCCCTGAAAGTGGGCGATGGGTTGTCCAAACTGCTCTCTCTGAAGCGCATACTTTCGGGCTGCATCAAATGCCCCTCGCCCTATGCCTAAGGACAAGGCCGCGATAGAAATGCGTCCTCCATCCAAAATTTTCATCGCCTGAATGAATCCATCTCCTTCCTTCCCCAGAAGGTTGGCTGAAGGAATTCTGCATTCTTCAAAAACCAGCTCTGCGGTTTCACTGGACCTCATGCCCAGCTTGTTTTCCTTTTTACCCCCACTAAATCCCGGAGTACCTCGCTCCACTACGAATGCGGAAATACCTCGGCTGTCCAGGAGATCACCCGTACGGACCAGTACGACCACTACTTCACCGGAGATTCCGTGTGTGATCCAATTTTTTGTACCATTCAACACCCAATGGTCTCCATCCCGAACTGCTGTGCACTGCATGCGCATGGCGTCAGATCCAGTGCCTGCTTCCGTAAGGCCCCAGGCACCTACGTGCTCACCACTGGCAAGCTTGGGCAGATAACGCTGCTTTTGCTCCTCATTGCCAAAGGTCAAAATGTGGTTGGTACACAGACTATTGTGCGCAGCCATACTTAGACCAATTGAACCGCAGACCGCGGCGAGCTCCTCAATGGCGGCGACATACTCAGGATACCCCAAACCTGTTCCACCGTATTGCTCTGGCACCAGCATGCCCATCAGACCCAAATCCCCCATTTTTCGAAAGAGGTCTCGCGGGAAGTGTTGGCTTTCGTCCCAATCGAGAATGTTCTGCTCCATCTCTTGTGCAGCGAAATCTCTCACCATGCTTCTGATGGCGGAAATGGTATCGTTTTCCTGGAAGTTCATTTCGTCCGGGGTTTGCACAAAGGTCGTCCATAGTACCCATCAATCCTGACTGCAAGGACACAGATAATGTGACAAAACACTTGATTGGGTAGAATCGAGCAGCGGGTGGGCCAACACTTGATGGGGTTCGCCTCCATGGTGCCGCACATGACGCTGCAACACTTGAGCTGTTTTTGCATCTATCCCCGGCAGGGTCCGCCATTGCTCAAGTGACAGCGTATCTGCACACCGAAGCTTTATGAAGCCCGGATCACACGTCAACAATGGGGTTAAAACTGTCGCCAAGCTGTCCCAACCACCTAACGCATCGGCCAGCTGACTGGTCTCTGCGAACCCTCCCCACAACCTTCGTGCGGTCAGTATTCGTCCAGTGACCCAGGGACCAATGCCTTTCACAGACAACAATGCCAGGCTATCTGCAGCATTGATCTCAAGTAGCTCCCTTTCTTGGATGCCCGGCACAGATCGGAGCAGATGGGCATCCTCTGGGCGGAGGGCGGAGGATCCGACTGACCCGAACTGGGTCGGCTCCTTGTACTGGACTGACGGTGCAAAGTGGTCAAACCACCCCTCGGGCAAAACCCGCATTCGGCGCAGAGTGCGCGCATCTTGAATGCCCCCTACCGCATGGTTATAGCGCACAGCAGCCTGGGCTTGCCGGGGGGAAAGCCCCCAATAATTCCAGCCAGCAGAATCGAGCTCAGCGACATTGATGGTCCTATCAGCCGGCAGAAACCGACGGCCATGCGCCAAAGTCTGGCTGCCAATGGCACCGACATCATGGTTGAGGTCGTCCGGCGATGTGGGGCCAGGCATTCCCGCCAACACATCCAGCACATCGCCGACAACAAGGGGCTCCACATTCTGTGGATGCCACAATCTCCAGCCCTCCACGCTCAAGCAGGCCAATACGGCTACCCCGCACCACAAAGTGCCAAGGCGCTCACTGCGCAATACATGTATGCCCACAGGGCTATGTTTTAGTCGTAGCGCTTGATCTCGCCTGACTTCACCCTCCTGAGATAGTCGCCGAGGTCAGCCTTGACTTCACCAGACAGCAAGTAGAGTCCCAACACATTCGGAAAGCACATGGCAAAAATCATAGCGTCGCCGAAGTCAAACACACTGCTCGCGCTGATGGCCGACCCGATCACAACAAAGACGCAGAAAATGGCCTTGTAGCTCAAGTCTGCTGCCCTGGTCTCGCCGAAGAGGTAGGTCCAAGCCTTTAAACCGTAGTAGCTCCAAGAAATCATGGTGGACAAGGCGAACAATATGACGGCGAGTGAAAGCACGCCAGGGAACCAAGAAATGCTCTGTTCAAATGCACTCGACGTGAGGCCAATCGCATTGAGGGATCCCCCTTGAGCGTCGTTCAATACCGTCACGGCATCAAATTGTCCGTAGTCCGTGATCACGATAACCAATGCGGTCATCGTACAAATGACCACGGTATCAATGAAAGGTTCCAACAGGGCAACAATCCCTTCACTGACAGGCTCATCCGTTTTGGCGGCACTGTGTGCAATGGAAGCTGATCCAATACCGGCTTCATTGGAGAACGCGGCACGGCGGATCCCTTGGATGAGTACCCCCACGAGACCTCCGTACATCGCTTCAGTATCAAAAGCACCTGAGATGATGCGTCCAAATGCCGTGGGCACTGCACCCAGGTTGGTCAAGATTACCCACAAGGCTCCGAGAATGTAAATGCCCACCATAAAGGGGACAATCTTGTCTGTCACTTTGGCGATGGACTTGATTCCACCGAGAATGACGATGCCCACGACGACAGCCATGATCACACCGAAAATCCAACCCTGACCATAGAGCATGCTCGTCTCTCCACCCGTGACCGAAATGAGCTGCTGCGTAGCTTGGTTGATCTGCACCATGTTACCTCCGCCAAAAGAGCCTCCGATGCACGCCACGGCAAACAATGCCGCAAGCACCTTACCCAGGCCTCCCATGTTCTTTTTAGCAAGGCCATCCCTGAGATAATACATAGGACCTCCCGACACTGAGCCGTCCGCATTTTGACGGCGGTACTTCAGGCCGAGCGTGCACTCCACAAACTTGCTGCTCATGCCAAACAAACCGGCGATGATCATCCAAAATGTGGCGCCAGGTCCTCCGAGAGACACCGCTACCGCCACACCGGCGATGTTACCGACCCCCACTGTGCCGCTCAATGCCGCTGTTAGTGCCTGAAAGTGGGAAACTTCCCCCTGGTGGTTGGGGTCGTCATACTTGCCCTGCACCACCTCGAGGGCATGCTTGAATGCACGGATATTGATGAACTTGAAATAAACCGTGAAGAAGAGGGCGCCTACAAAAAGCCAAATGAGGACAAACGGTACAGTGAAGCCTGCGATGTCAACCGTCCAAAAGATGACGGACGTAATGGCCTCCGTCACCGGCCCCATGACCTCGTTGATCGAGTCGTCAATCGAAGCTGCAGAGGCTGTGAAAGGGAACAAAAAGGGGGCACACAGCGCAAGGCTGGCGGCAATGAGGCGTTTCATGAAATCGTGGGTTCGATGGGGCGCAATATAGTCCCCACCATGAAGCATCACAGGTGATGCTACTCGGGAGTTTGTAAACCGAACAATCTATTGAGCAAACGCAGCTGCTGATCGGTTCCGAGCACGAACAACTTGCAGGCGTTGTCCAATTTGGTCTCGGGACCGGGATTGATAATAAACTCTCCTTCTGACGTCTTTACACCAATGACGTTGACGCCAATCCTGTTGCGCGCATCAACCTCTCCCAAGGTGGGCAGTCTGAAGGATTCGGGCAAGTCTTTGACGTCCACTTCTTCCAGATTGATGGCGTCTTCGCCTTGGATTCGGATGTGATCAATGAAATCCATGACATCGGGGTTCGCCACCAACGAGGCCATGTGCGCTCCACCTACCGTGTCGGGCATGATCACGTTGTCAGCTCCCGCGCGGCGCAATTTGGCTTGCGAACCCGCCTGTGACGCACGGCTAATGATAACGGCGCCCGGGTTATGCTCGCGCACCGAAAGTACCGTGTAAAGGTTGTCGGCGTCACTGGGCAACGTACAAATGACCGCCCTTGCATGGTCTACACCTGCGGCGATCAAACGGTCATCACGCGTGGCATCACCCGCAATGACGAGCGGGGTTAAGCCCTCGCGCAATTGACCGACCAGCTCTTCGTCTTTTTCGACGATCACCGCAGTGTATCCTTTTGATATCAGGTCGGCGTAAGCCTTCTCGCCCACACGACCGTAGCCGCAGACGATGACATGTTCCTTGAGGTTGTCGATGGTGCGTTCCAATTTCCTGGCTTTGAAGAGGTCACGGTATTCCCCCGCCACGAAGTAAGTGGTGATGGCGGAAATGGTATAGGCGAATGTACCGATAGAGAAAATGATGAGCATTGAAGTGAACACCATTCCATTTGGACTGAGTTCATGTACCTCACGGAAGCCCACTGTGCTGACCGTGATCATGGTCATATAGAAGGCCTCAATAAAGGTGTACTCCTCCAACACCATAAACCCTATGCTCCCCACAACAATGACTGCAGCCACTACGACGAGCGAGAGCGCAATACGGGAGAAAGATTTGAAGCGGTAATACACCTTGGGAAATTAGCTGTTGGAAGCCAAAGCCGACGCCATCGATTTCTGAATATTCACAGCTTCGCTCCTCGCGGCCTCAGCAAAGTCTTCCCCAGAGGAAGCATAGAGCAAACTGCGCCCCACATTGACCAGCAACCCGCCGGCCAAATCTTCTGCCCATCCTGCCTCACAGACAGCTTCCAACGACCCGCCTTGAGCACCGACTCCCGGCACCAAAAGGAAGCGGTCTGGAGCCGCTGCACGGCACTGCGCCAGCCATTCTGGACGCGTAGCTCCCACCACATACATGAGGCGTTCTGCCCCTTTGTACGTTCGGCTGATTTCGAAAACCCTTCGCCATAGGGGCTCACCGTGCTCTGTCCCGTGAAACTCAAAATCTTCTGCACCGGGATTGGACGTTGCTGCCAACAAGATGGCCCACTTGCCTTCGAAGGCCAAGAAGGGCTCGACGCTGTCTCGCCCCATGTATGGAGCCACAGTCACAGCATCCGCACCCCACTGCTCAAAAGCGGCTTGGGCATAGCGGGTGGCCGTATTTCCTATGTCGCCTCTTTTTGCATCGGCAATGCGCAAGCACCCCTCGGGGATGGCCGCCATGGTTTCGCTCAACACGGCCCATCCGTCGGCCCCCATGGCTTCGTAAAAGGCCACATTGGGCTTGTAGGCGACCGCGAGATCAGACGTGGCGTCAATGATGGCCTTATTGAACCTCAAAACTGCCTCGGGCCCCTGGCCTAAATGCGCTGGTATTCTGGCGGGATCTGGGTCCAAGCCTACACACAGAAAAGACGCTTTTTCTCGGATGGTATCGACGAGCTGTTGTACTTCCATGGACGGCGAAGATATCGCGCAAGACAGCGGGTTCAGCTGTCGACTGAGAGACCCGCCTGTTTCAGGCGTTCCGTGCGTTCCACATTGCGCAGCGCCTGAACAATGTCTCCCAAATCTCCTGCCAAAACACGCTCAAGTGCATGGACTGTCAAGCCAATGCGGTGATCAGTGACCCTCCCCTGCGGATAGTTGTAGGTGCGGATTTTCCCCGAACGGTCGCCTGTTCCCACCTGAGACTTTCGCTCGGCCGCCTCTATCGCACGGCGCTCGCGGTCGGCAGCCTCCCATAAACGGGTGCGCAGCACTGTAAGCGCTTGCTCGTAATTCTGATGTTGTGAACGCCCATCTTGGCATTCGACCACTACCCCAGTCGGCAAGTGCGTCAACCTTACCGCGCTCTCCGTTTTGTTGACGTGTTGGCCACCTGCTCCACTGGCGCGAAAGGTATCCTTGCGCACGTCCTTGGTGTTCAACTCGAAATCCACCACATCTGCCTCGGGCAGAATGGCCACAGTAGCGGCACTGGTGTGAATGCGTCCCTGAGACTCCGTTGCCGGTACACGCTGCACACGATGGGTGCCACTTTCATACTTAAGGTGCCCAAAAACAGCCTGTCCGGAAACCCGGGCCACAATCTCTTTAAAGCCGCCCGCGGTGCCCGGGTGAGCGCTGATCAGCTCCAATTTCCAACCATGGCCTTCTGCATAGCGCTGGTACATGCGAAACACATCGCCTGCCCAAAGTGCCGCCTCATCTCCCCCGGTACCCGCACGGACCTCAATCACGCAATCCCGACCATCGCTGGGGTCGTCTGGGACCAGCGCCTCTTGGAGTTGCCTCCTGAGCTTTTCGAGTGACTTTTTGAGTTGGGCGGCCTCCTCGGCTGCCATCTCGCGCAGTTCTGCGTCATCGCTGTCTTGATCGGCCTGGGCCTCCTCTAGCGCAGCGGCCCACTGCTTGTATTGCTGGACCTGCTCCACAATGGGCTCTAACTGCTTGAAATCTCGAATGGCCGAGCGGTAGGCATCGGCATCGGCGATCACAGACGGATCGATGACCTTAAGGGAAAGCTCTCGGTATCGATCCTCCAAGGTCGACAACTGCTCGAGCAGTCCTAACATATCAGCTGTAGGTCTCCGTTGACTCCGGGCCAGCAATGGTCAAGCGGGGACCATCGGGAACGCGCTGCTCCACGCGGCCCACGATGCGGGCATCCACCCCGTGACGGCTGGCGATGTCCATGACCACTTGAGCGTGCTCCGGTGTGGTGTAGACCTCCATACGGTGCCCCATGTTGTAGACCTGGTACATTTCCCTCCAAGCCGTTCCACTGTGCTCCTGAATCAATCCAAAGAGCGCTGGCGTTGGGAAGAGGTTGTCTTTGACCACGTGCAGGTCTTCGGAAGCGAAGTGCAAGACCTTGGTCTGACCGCCTCCACTGCAGTGCACGAGACCGTGCAACGGTGTGCGGCCTTCCTTGAAGAGGTCGACCATCACAGGGGCATAGGTCCTGGTCGGAGACAAGACGAGCTTTCCGGCATCGACTGGAACGCCTTCCACTGAATCTGTCACATCAAAGGGGCCTGTATACACAAGGTCATCGGGCAGCCCAGGGTCAAAGCACTCGGGGTACTTTTCGCGCCACCCTGGTCCGAATAGGTCGTGGCGCGCACTGGTCAATCCATTGCTTCCGGTTCCGCCATTCCAAGCTTCTTCGTAATGGGCCTGTCCATGGCTGGCCAGACCGACGATCACATCGCCTTGCTGGATTCGCGCATTGTCAATGACGTCTTCGCGCCGCATGCGGCACACCACTGTCGAATCCACAATGACCGTGCGCACCAAATCTCCTACATCCGCAGTCTCTCCTCCTGTGCCGCGCACATCAAGACCCCATCCGCGCCACTCTGCCATTAAGGCCTCAGTGCCCTGAATGAGGGTCGACACCACATCGCCAGGAACCAGCCTTTTGTTGCGACCAATGGTCGAACTGACCATAATGGGACCTGTCGCCCCCACACAAAGGAGGTCATCAATGTTCATGACAAGGGCGTCTTGCGCAATGCCCTTCCAAACAGACAGGTCGCCCGTTTCTTTCCAATAAATCCAAGCCAGTGCACTCTTGGTGCCCGCACCGTCAGCGTGCATCACGAGGCAGTGTTCGTCACTCCCCGTCAACGCATCCGGCACCACTTTACAAAAGGCCTTGGGAAATAGCCCTTTGTCTAATCCTGCAATGGCCGCATGCACCTCCTCCTTTCCGGAAGAAACGCCGCGTTTGGCATATCGATCTTGCACAGCCTCTCCCAACGCGGGGTCCGTCACTTTGGTACGAAGTCGAAGCTTGTGATGCGGAAAACAGTGCGGCGGTTCATCTGGTGCGCTGCTTCGCGCTCCTCTTCTGTCGCCAATGCTGCAATCTCAGCGTCGCTGATCAGCGGCATCTTTTCACCACGTCCAATCGGCTGTAACCGCTGAAGATCAATGCCGCGCTCGGCCAGGTAGTCAACACAGGTCTCTGCCCTGCGCTGGCTCAGCTCATCGTTCGCCTTATCGCCACCACGGGTGTCCGTATGGGCTTCAAGTGAAATCACGAATGTGGGGTTCCGCTCGAGCAAATCAACGAGATAGTCCAAAGAGTCCTTGGAATTGACCGCTTCGGACACCACCAAGTCGGCCTTGGCAAATTCATACTGTACCAATGGCATGGGGTAATCCTCGTTGGTCACCACCTCACGGAGCAAGTACTCCTTGATGAAGTTGGTTGACTTGGACAGTCCCAAGGTGCTGAATTGGTCTCCAGCGCTGATGTACCCCTCCTTGGAGATGTCCACGGAGTAGGTGCTTTCTGCGCCAATGCTCCATCCGCCTTCTTCGGCACCACCTTCTGAATCGGTGTTTGTGGAGACGCTCTCACCTTCGCTTCCGGTGACCGTCACAGAAGCGCCTTCGATGGGCATTCCCGTGTCGTAATCGTACACGTAAGCGACGTAATCGAATTCGAGCGGTGGCATGGCGAAGGAGAAGATGTCATCCTTTCCCTTGCTCTCGGGACGGTCAGAGGAGAGGTACCCCTTCTCTTCCTTTGGATGGTAGACCAATGCAAAGTCATCGCTGGCCGTGTTGATGGGGTATTCCATAAACTCGGGGGTTTCGAAGGTCATGCCATCACCTTTCCAAACTGCCTTCAATACATCGAGGCCTCCCATTCCGCCGGGTCGGTCTGAAGCAAAGTAAAGGTCGCCGTTCTTCCGAATGTGTGGGAAATACTCATCGGAAGATGAATTGATGCCAGCCCCCATATTTTGTGCAGCACCCCATTCTTCTGATGCTTCATTGAACTTCATGTACCACAGGTCTCGGCCACCTTGACCGCCGGGCATGTCACTCACAAAAACGAGGTACATGTCGTCTGGGCTCATCGTCGGTTGTCCAACTTGAGAACTGTCGTTGGTCATGCGGTCCACCACTGGCAGCTCTTCGGCTGATCCCCACCTGGAACCTGTGCGTTGTGCTACGTAGATGTCACAGGGGTAGTTGTTGTCCTTTTCAATCAAACAACGGGTGAAATACAGGGTCTTGAACTTGGAATCCAAGGTGACGCCGCCTTCATTACTTGGGCTGTTGATGGTGTTGCCGAGCGGCTCTGGAATGCTCCACTTGCCTTTTCGGTCCACTTCGGCCATGAACAAGTCCATGTAGCTTTCTCCCGTAATGGGGTCTTCACCGCTGCCTGCAGCGCTGCTCCGGCTGGAGGCAAAAATCACCTCTTCGCCACGCTTGTCTGCGAAGGCCATGGCAAAATCAAAACTCGGAGAGTTCACCATCACGAGCGGCTCCACCACAAATCGGCTGTCATTGACAATAAGGCTTTCGGCAGCCGAGTTGCAAGACTCGATCATCGTACTGGCCAGAGCGGCGTCTCCACCGGCCGACTTGTACTTCTCGAATTGCTCGATGGCATCGTCGAATTCTCCTTGCCCCATAAACACCATACCGTAGTGCTTGAACACATCGGGGTTGTCGTCGGCCCACTTGAGGTCGATGGCGCGCTTGTACCACTCCTCTGAAGCCGGCAACGCACGGGCCAAACGGTAGCACTCACCAATCCGATAACAAACGCGGCCTTTTTCGTCAAGGTCGCCCTTCAGCTTGGCGTAAGAAGCTTGGTAATCTTTCGCAGCTTCGAAATATCCGCCGCGATCGAAGGCCGCATCGGCATCGGCGGTGACGTCATTTTGAGCAACACTTTGCAGGGCAAAGAGCGCAAAAACAAGAGTGAGCGCGGGGCGCAGGGCATAAGTAGGCCCGGAGAGCAGGTTCAGCATTCCCAAATAGGTTTACGGGCGAATGTAAGAAGGCCCCGGAACTTCGCGTGAACGAAACCGAGGCCTTCTTTATAAATCATTGTTGAATCAACGTGTAAACAGCAATTCGCGGAGCTTTGGGAAAGGCCAGCGGCTGTCCTCTGTCAACTTTTCCAACTGGTCCACCTGGACGCGAACCTCATCCATCAATGGCCGCACAATGGTGGCATAACCCTCGGCTTTGCTGTGCAAATCCTCGATATCATTGACTTTGCAACGCTCCGTGCGCAGCGACTCCAAGGCCTCGTATGTCACCGACAAACCGGCTGACAACTCTTCGAGGATGCCCCTTTGGGCGCGGGTCATGTTTTCGGACTCCGATTCGCCATACACATCCATAAATCCTTGAATGTTGGCGAGCAGGTCACCTTGGTAGTCCATCACAGCTGGCAACACCTGATTCGTGACCATATCACCCAAGACACGGGCCTCGATCTGCAGCTTCATGGTGTAGTTCTCAAGCTCTACCTCGGTGCGGGCTGCCACCTCCTCTGCAGAGAGGACACCCATGGACTCAAACAGGTCGACGACCTCCTTGCGGTCCCAAACAGCCAATGCGCTCGGCGTATCCAGCAGGTTGGACAGGCCCCTCTTGGCCGCTTCTTCTACCCATTCTTGGCCGTAGCCGTTTCCTTCGAAACGAATGGACTTGCTCTGCTTGATCAGGGATTGAATCTCCTTCAGCAAGGCCTCGTCTTTCTTGTCGCCTTTGGCAATGCGCTGGTCAACGGATGCCTTGAACAAATTCAACTGCTCGGCAACAATGGTGTTGAGCACAGTCATGGGAACCGCACAATTTGCTGTACTTCCGACAGCGCGGAATTCGAACTTATTCCCCGTGAAAGCAAAGGGCGAAGTCCTGTTCCGGTCTGTATTGTCGAGCAGCACCTCTGGGATGCGTCCAATCTCCAACTTGACCGCCGTCTTCTCGTCAGGACTCATTTTGCCGGCGCTCACGTTCTTTTCAACCGCATCGAGCAACTCGGTCAACTTGGACCCGATGAAAGCGCTGATAATGGCTGGAGGGGCCTCATTGGCGCCCAAGCGGTGGTCGTTTCCAGCGCTGGCAATCGCTGCGCGCAACACATCAGCGTGGCGATGAATCGCTGCGATGGTGTTCACGAAGAAGGTGAGGAATCGCAGGTTGGTTTTTGGATTCGTTCCCGGCTTCAAAAGATTGACCCCGGTATTGGTGCCCAATGACCAGTTGTTGTGCTTTCCAGAACCATTCAATCCGGCAAAGGGCTTCTCGTGCATCAGGCAGCGGAAGTCATGGCGCAAGGCCACGCGCTCCAACAGGTCCATCAACAACAAGTTGTGGTCGTTGGCAAGGTTGGCCTCTTCGAATACAGGCGCCACCTCAAACTGGTTAGGAGCCACCTCGTTGTGACGGGTAGTCACCGGTATTCCCAACTTGTGGGCCTCACACTCAAACTCCTGCATGAAGGCCATCACACGGGGAGGAATGCTGCCGAAGTAGTTGTCGTCCAACTGCTGTCCTTTGGCCGGTGCAGCGCCAAGCAATGCACGGCCTGTTTGACTCAAGTCGGGACGTGCATTGTACAACGCCTTGTCCACCAAGAAATACTCCTGCTCCCACCCGAGGGTCGCGACCACCTTGGTGACGTTCTTATCGAAATACTGACACACTTCAGAAGCGGCCTTGTCTACTGCCGTGAGGGCCTTGAGCAAAGGCGCCTTGTTGTCAAGGGACTGACCGGTATATGCGATGAAAATTGTGGGGATGCACAAGGTCTCACCGATCAAAAACGGAGGGCTACTGGGATCCCAGAGCGTATATCCACGGGCTTCGAAAGTCGAACGGATGCCGCCGTTTGGAAAGCTCGAAGCGTCGGGCTCTTGTTGGACAAGCAAGCTGCCGTCAAAGCGCTCGATGGCACCACCACGCCCATCGGGCTGGATAAAGCTATCGTGCTTTTCCGCCGTGCTTCCCGTCAAAGGCTGGAACCAGTGGGTGTAGTGGGTCGCATTGCGTGCCATGGCCCACTCTTTCAAAGCGCTGGCGACTTGGTCTGCAATTTTCCGGTCGATGCGGGTGCCATCTACCATAGCGGAGACCACGTGATCGTAGGCTTCCTCTGTGAGGTACTCGCGCATGGCGCTGAGCGTGAAGGCCAAATCGCCGTAGTACTCGGAAATTTTGTTGGAAGGCGGGTTGACCGACTTCGGAGACCTTTCGAGGACGTCCTCGATGGCAGTAATGCGGAAGGTTGACATGTGTTTTGTGTCTGAGCGCACAAAATTACGCAACCACCCCCTCAAAAACAGGGGTCGGCAGCAAATTCATGTCAAATTTCTCACCAACACCCCCTCCGAATAGGGGGGTGTCGTGTTGAAAAGTGGTTTTTTAGGTCCGGTCAGCGCAATTTTGACCCTTCATCATCAAAAAATGACCACCCGCTCACGCACCAGTCTACCGGGCTGTATGATCGTGAGCATGTGAACCCCCGGTGGAACCTCCTGCACAGGAATGCGCCCTTGAACGGCGGCGTCCTCATAGGCCAGACCACTGCCCGACTGAACCACGCGCCCCGCGGCATCCTGCAACTGCCAATCGAAACGCCCTTGCCAACCCTCGAGGGTAAACGAGATGTCTTGGCTCGTGGGGTTTGGAAACACCTTAAATGATGATGACACCTCTGGAGATGGGGCCACGCTGTTCACCAGGTTGGTCTCAAAATGAAAGCGGTGTACAATGGACTTGCCAAAATCCGGTTCGAATGTGACCCAGTTGCCCCCCACCTTTCGCAAACGCACAAAACCACTGCCATCATCGTTGGCCCAAAAGCTGATGCCGTCGTCATCGGAATCTTGGAATTCAAAGGTGTAGCACCCTTGGTTCAAATAGATGGTGTCGCGGTATTGGGTGTTGGCCTCGGGATAACTCCGTTCGAAATACACCGTGCCGTCTTGGTGGGTCAGCTTGGCGCTGTTCTCCCAAGGCGTACTGTTGGTGCGAATGAAGATGATCAAGCGGTTGTCGTCCTCGTCGCCCGGATCTTCCATGTAGGTGTAGGTGGGAGGACGGCGGAATGTGCTGTGCACTTCGTCATTCCATGCGACCTCATCGGTACCGCCATTGGGTGCAGATACCCGGGCCACGAAGGCAAGGTCTTCTTCATCGTCCCCGTCCCACATTGAAGCGTCCAGGGCGACGAGTTCTACCACCTCTTCTTCCAAGAAGGAGAGCTCCCCTGTCCAAGTGTAGGACTGCAGGTTGTCGGGCAAACCAAAGGTGATGGTGCAAGAAGTTAAGGGGGTGCTGCCACTGTTGCGCAACACCACTTTGGGGCGGTCGCAAATGGGGTTGGTGCGCGATGCCAATTTGGTACCGCTGGGGGCCAATACCTCGACGAGCTCGGCGTCCAAGCTGTGGTTGGCTGGACCGTAGGCGATGACCTGGCCTTCGAAACGATAATTGCCGTCGGGATCATAGTCCACATCGTAGTCCACCGTGAAAGGACCGTCTCCCGCCACATGGGGCGTCAGCTCCATATCTCGGGTGTCTACTGGCGCCCCTGGACACCAGCCGGCCCGGTCGTAAATCCACGTACCACCCTGCGGAAACAAGGCGTTGTCTCCACACTCACGCATGATTTGCCATGACCACAACTCTTCGCCGTCGACCTTGACCTTGTGGATGTTGTAGCAGAACTCCGCACAGTTGTTTCCCGATCCAAATCCGTGTCCGGAAGCGCGTGTCTTTAACCGCCACATTTCCTCTCCGGCTGCCGGTTCGTATTCATAACCCACGACATTCTGATCAAAGGTGGAGAGGCCATATTGGCCCTTCCAGAAAGCCTCGACATCCAAGACGTCGCGGGCGGGCTCCCCTTCGATAAAGTGAAACTTGAGGTCCAGCAGCTCTTGCCAGTTGCCTGCCTGCAATTCCACGCTGTCTCGCAAAAGGGGCAAGTAGTCGGTCACGTCATACCACCATGTCCAACCGTCATCGCCCAAATCCAAGCCAATCCCGTAAGGGGTGATGTAGCGGTACAGTTCATAGCGATCAATCACGTCGAACGGCACGCCGAAGTAATCCAAGGTGTCATTGATGACCTCGGTTACCTCGCCGGGAACCGGGTAAGTCACCGTATCACCAAACAAGGGCACCCCTACCGTCTCACCAGGAGCATAGTGGTAGGTCAAGTCCGTCATGGCCACCCCATTGCCCTGGACCTCCCATGTCGACAAGCTCATGGGCGCGACCGGCTGCAAATCCAAGATGGAACCATCCGCCACCAGCTCCAGATATTCTCCGCGACCAAACCCGATGTAAGGTCTGAAGTCTCCGCCGAGCCCTTTGGCTTGCTCCCGTGCGGGCGTGGCCCTGCGCAGGGTTGAACCATGGTGGAAACCAGGACCTCCATTGGGGCTGTGGTTCTCCTCTTCCGTCCCGTTGGCGCCGTCAAAGCGGTAGTCTACCAAGAGGGCGTCGTATTGGGGGTGCCAAGCGGTCGGTTGGCGGTTCATCCAAGAGGCGATGGTTTCACCGTCAAGGGCCTGTGACCAAACCCGGAAATCATCGACCCTGCCATTGTAACGGTTGTTGCCATTGGCCGACGCCCCCAAGTTCATCTTCACGATGCCCTCAATGGGATTGTCCTTTCCAGAACCCGAATGAAAGAGGGCTCCATTGAGGTACATCTCCATGATTCCGGTGTCGGCATTTTTGACGAATGCCCAGTGATTCCAACGGCCCTCATAGTCTTCGGTCTGGGCCTGTTGATCAATGCGGTCATAGCCTCCGTCAAACCCACAATCCCAATATACCCGGCCATTGCTCCATGGAAGGTGCACATTGACCACGCGCTGTCCAGATGCATTGACGCCCTCTAGCAGGGTGCCGTTCTCGGGCTGGCTGGCCGGATCACCGTATACCCAGCACTCAATGGTGATCTCGGAAGACAGACCTTCAAGATCCGCCACATCAACCTCCACGCGATCTGGCGCAGTGAAGTCCACCTCACCGTCGTGACCGCCTGTGGTCCATGCGCCCCCCGCCATGCCGGTGACAGGAACCCAACCGTCTTCGTTGCCGTCCGTTTGAGACGTGACATCGTCCATGGCGAATTCGAGCACGAGGTTGCTCTCGCCGTCCCATTCAATGGGAGGCGACAAACGGATGGACAGACTGTCGCCAAACTGCCAGGGGGAAAGGCCATACTGATACGCTGTATGCGGAAGGTCTTTGAACCCGGTCAATGCGGAATCTGTCGTCAAGCCCCATTTGAGGTCCATTCTCCGAGCCGCAGGAGCACCTTGGACGGGAAGGAACAGACGATCAATGCTGCCGGCTTGCAGCGGAGCAAGCTCCTCGGCCGTCCAGAGAAACTGGGCGCGCTTTCCGGTGGCGGGCTCAAAAAGCGGAGCCGTGTAGACGACTGAACCAGGCTGCACGACGGTCTCCGACAACACCATGTCTACGATGTACTGCGCCGCCGGAAGCCATACGGAGTCCTGCACGCCTTCCACGTATGGAACGATGTTGGTTGTGTCAAATGGCGCGTCGGCCAGCAGCCTCAAAGGATGCTGTAGGGCCGCACTGTCCAGCAAGCCTGTATGGTCAAAGAGGTAGGTATAGGAGAGGTAGTCCCATTCTCCACAGGCATACCCCAGGTTGCCTGCTGTTCCGTCTTCAAAGCACTTGAGGGAGTATTCCATCAGCACCTTGCCATAGACTGCCCCATTGTCTGATGGCGGAAAACTAAACCAGCGTCGCCCTGGGCTGTCATAGGCCGTCTCCGGATTGTTCTGGGCCTCATACGTGTAGGTCTGAACCGTGGTCGTATCTGCACGCAGGGAGAACACTGCACAACCAAAAAAAATGAGCAAAGCCAGAGGGCGCATCACAAGCTGAATCATGGGTAAAAGTTAAGAACGACCTGGGTAGGCCTGGAGCGCTGCCGCGATGACAGCAACGGCCCGTCGGATGGTGTTTTCTTCCAAGACATAGGCGATGCGCACTTCGTCGATCCCAGCACCTGGCGTGGCATAAAAACCAGTCGCTGGAGCCAGCATCACAGTTTCTCCATTGAGATGGAAATCGGACAGAACCCACTGGCAAAACGCATCGCTTGAATCAATGGGCAGCTTCGCCATGGCATAAAATGCGCCTCCAGGATTGGACACGGTGACGCCTGGAATGGCCTGAAGCCCCTCGATCAGGACATCACGCCGCCCCACGTAGGCCGCCTTCACCTCCTCGAAATAGGATCGGGGTGTTTTGAGTGCAGCTTCTCCTGCGATTTGTCCCAACGTAGGGGGAGACAAACGGGCCATCGCAAAGCGCATACAAGCTTGTCGAACAGCATCATTGCGGGTCACCAAGGCCCCTACCCTTGCCCCACACATGCTGTAGCGCTTCGAAACGGAGTCCATGAGCACAACATGGTCGTCCATCCCCTCCAAAGACAGCACGCTGCGTGGGGGAATGTCACCGTAACAAAACTCTCGGTACACCTCATCGGCGAACAAATACAAGTCGTTTTCCAACACCAAGGAGCGGATGGCATGGAGCTCGGTGTCGGTATATACGTAGCCCGTTGGATTGCCTGGATTGCAAATCAGAATGGCCTTTGTCTTATCGGTCACCTTGGCCGCGATTTCTGCTACCGGTGGCAGGGCAAATCCATCTTCAATAAAAGAAGTCACGGGAACGACCTTCACCCCTGCAGACTCGGCAAACCCCAAATAATTGGCGTAAAACGGCTCGGGGATGATCACCTCATCACCAGGCTCCAAGCAGGCCTGAAAAGCAAAAATCAATGCCTCGCTGCCTCCTGTCGTGACCAGGATCTGTTCGGGGCTCACATCCACCCCCACCGAACCATAGTATCCAGCCAAACCCTCCCGATAGGTTGCGAAGCCATCACTGGGACTGTACTCGATCACGGTGCGGTCCATCTGGCGCACGGCGTCAAGGGCAACGTTAGGGGTTTGAATGTCGGGCTGGCCGATGTTGAGGTGGAGCACCTTGCGTCCCGCTGCTTTTGCGGCTATTGCGAAAGGGGCAAGCTTTCGAATGGGGCTGTCAGGCATAGACTGACCCTTGGTCGAGATGCTGGGCATGCTAAAGTGTTGTGTTAAAGCCAGAGAATCGGTGGCGAAGATAAACGCCTTAAAAGCAGGAAGCCGACCCTGAGTGGGTCGGCTTCCAATAGATTCAGAACCGCTTTGTATTACTGGGTCACCAGCAACTTCTTGACGGCCATGTAGCTGTTTGAAGAAATGCGGATTTGGTACATCCCCGCATCGAGCCCTCCGGCATCCACGGTCATGAAGTACTCCACATCGTTCATCGCATTGCCTTCGAACAACTCTTGCACAAGCTGTCCGGCCATGTCATAAAGGTCGACACGCAAGCGCATGTTGTTGGTGACGACAAAGCCGAGCTGACTGACATTGTTGGTCGGGTTTGGCTGCAGACCCGTCACGCGAATGGGCTCTTTGAGGTCCCCACCCACTGACACATCAAACGGCTGATGTCCGGAACCATCGCCACTGACATTCCCTCCATCGGGTTGCAGTGCTGCATTGATCACAGAGTAACCGAAGGTGGTGGTGTTGCCACAGGCATCGCTGATGGTATAGTCATACGACGCAGACCACGGCATGGTACAATCCAAGTCGAGCATGATGTCGCCACTTGAACCGAGGTACCCTTGTGAGGTGCCGTTCAATACAAGTTGACCGCTCCAGTAGAACCAAGCGCTGGCGCCGTAGTTCGCGTTCTGGTTGTTCGCACCGAGGCCGACCTGCATGCCGTAATAGTAGTTCGTAGGCTGGTGGGTCAAGCTCAATTCTGTACCTGCATATATACCGGTACCGATCATGCCTCCTGTCTGCATGACGAAGTAATCCCAGGTATCCCAGATGGTTTGACCAGAGTAAACTTGGGCGCAGTCCTTTTTGTACCCGCGTCCCATGGCTGACCACTGCGCCCAATTGTGCGCCTCGTTGTAGTCCGCATTCCAGATAAAGCCGCCTGTACCATCTGCGTTCTGAACCTCCACTTCCAAGCTGAAGGTCTCGTCGTAGAAGCCCTCAACGAGGTTGATTCCACCCGGCACGATGGTGAAGGACTCACCATTAAATGGTGCACCCTCCAACACCAAGGCTGCGGGAGCATCTCCGTTGCAAGCGTCTCCGTTGAGGAAGGCTGCGGGTGTTGCTGCTGAACAATAGTTGCCGACGGTCATGGTAGGCACATATCCACTGAAACTCTCAACCACCTCATAGGAGGCATCGCTGCACGCGTCAACCACTTCCAAATCTGCAGATGACGGGATGTAGATGAAGTCAAACAAGCCAGTTTGCTCGGATTGCGTGAGTGCGTCGCCATTCATAATGCCTTCACTGTCCGTGATCTGCGGCGCAGTGACATCATTGAACGTCACCGTTTGTGTCGCACTGGCCATGCCAGAGTTGCCACAATCATCCGTAGCTGAAGCCATGTAAGTTCTGACGATGGTATAGCTGCCCGCATCACCACAGAGGTAAGCTGGAGCACTGTCCATGTAGCTCACAACACCCACAGAAGGCGCATTGGTGCAGTTGTCCGTGGCACTTGCCGTGACGGCAGCAGCAGCGGGCATTTCACCGTTACAGTTGGCATCGAGATCGATGGATACGTCGGCAGGAACGCCATCAAGGAAGACCGTTGGCGCCGTTGTATCGATCACAATGATGTGCTGCAACGTTGTATCGCTGCCCATGTTTCCGGAAGCGTCTACGGCCTGGATAATCCAGCGGCGATCGAATTCACGGCATCCCACGATGCCCGTCTCGTTGATCTCGTCATAGAGGATTTCCACATCGAACGTACAGTTGTCTGTAGCCTCATACCAAGGCGACCCTGCTGCGAACAAGTCCACCATGTTCACGCAGCTTTCGCCCGCGTACAAGGTGTAGCCCTCCAAGTCAAAGATGTTGACCACAGGAGCCAAGGTGTCCAATACCGTCACATTGACTGTTCCACTGGTTGCGTTACCATTGACATCTTCTACCTGCACAGTCATGGTGTTGACCCCGGTATCGTCACAACCGTAGGTCATGTCTGGGCCATCCGCTCCTGCAGCGCCAAAGCTAAATCCAGCGATGCCACAAGCGTCGCTGCTGCCATTGTCCAAATCAGAAGCCATGATGGAAGCGGAGCCTTCTTCATCGAGGTACAGCACAGCGTCGGCGAGGACCAACGTGGGAGCCACGTTGTCTTCCACCGTTACAGTCGCAGTCGCAGAGCTGGTGTTGCCGCTCTGATCAGCCGCCGTGATGGTCACCGTCACCTCTCCAACATCACTGCAATCCAAAGACTCAATGTCGATGCTCGAAGATGCCACTGTGCAGTTGTCGGTGATCGAGGCCACTTCCGATAAAGTGAGCGTCGCATTTCCGGTTGCATCGAGCTGCTTGGTGATGTTGGTGGAGACAATGGTTGGGTCGATGTTGTCAACCACCGTTACTGTGGCCGTGGCCGTCGCCGTGTTTCCAGCAATGTCGGTCACGGTCAAGGTCACCGTATTGTCCCCCAAGTCAGGACATGAGAATGCAGTCTGACTAGCAGTGAAATCCACTGTAGTGAAGTCGTCGCTAGAACCATCGTCCAGATCCTGCGCTTCAATTGAGGCATTTCCGTCAGGGTCCAAGTACAAGGTCAAGCCATCGGCCATTGCTGAGGGATCGGTCGTGTGGATGACGATGTTGAGGAAGGCAAAAATGCTCGCCTGTGCGCAGTCGTCGATGTGACGGGCGCTGAAGGACACGGCGCCATCTGCAAAGGGTCCGGTCTCGAACTCGGCGTAGCCATTGGCCACATCCGAAGCGGTCACCGTTTGCGTCTCAGACAGCACACCACCGATGTACAGCTCCACGACGTCTCCTTCTTCCGCAGACTCAACGCCGCTTCCAGTGAAGATGACGCGCATGGTGGGCGTGTCATCGTTGGTCACGTTGTCCGTACCACTCAATCCGTTGTCACTGCCATCGGTCAGATCGATGACCGGGCAACTCGGCGCGAAATCGTCGATCACCGTAAAGGTGGACGTTGTGCTGCTGCTGTTGCTGTGGATGTCGGTTACCGTAAAGGTCACCGTTTCTGTGCCGGTGCTTCCGCAGCCGTCGCTCAAGCCCGCACTGTTGTCCGTCCAAGCGGCAATGCCGCAATTGTCGGTAGCAGCGGCGCCACCATAGCCCGCAAGCCAGGCGCTAAAGGCTGCACCTTCGTTGCCATCGCGCTGGTAGGTCTGCCCTGCCGACGCGGGGTTGATGATCGGATTCTCGTCGTCGGTCACTGTGATGGTGAAGGACGCCGTGCTGATGTTGCCATGAATGTCAGACGCTGTGTAGGTCACGGTGGTGGTGCCCACCGGGAAGATGTCGCCAGAAGTTGCATCTCCAAAAAACGCTGAAATGCCACAGTTGTCCGCAGCTGTTGGCTCGGACCACGTGGCGATGGCGGAACAGGTGCCGGCGTCATTGCTCAACGTGATGTCAGCTAATGTCGTAGAAGGCTGGGCCGTCTCGAATCCGATGGTCTTGGAGTTGCCTCCATCCACAGCGTAGGTGATGTCGTCATAGTAGAATCCGGATGAATTCCCGGAGCCGGCAAAGGCAAGGCGGTCTCCGTATGCAAGAGAGTAGCCCTGGTCTTGGCGCCACAGGTTGATCCAGGACGGGACGTTCACTGCGGCACCACCATCGACGCTGTACTCGTAGGTGTCCAGTGTCGGGTCGACCAAATCTCCGTAGCTCACGGTGATGTTGATGCGGTGCCACTGGCTGCGGTCGAGGTTGGTAGCGATGTCCATCAGCGGGAATGATGCTGCGGAGTAGCTGTAGCTCTGGACCTTGAGACCACCGTCGCCGTCGGCAGCGTTGGTAATGAGCAGGTTGAATCCGGTGCGGTCATCGCCTGCCTCGGTGCCATTGTAGATTTTGTGCACAGCGCCGTCTCCCGTCAGGGACTCTGCCTTGAAGTACAGTTCCACGGTGTAGGTCTGGTTGGCCAGGTCGGCTTGGGCATAGCCCAGATCGGGCGTGTGGGGCGAACCCGAACCAGGGTTGCCGTATGTGTCCGTGTAGAACCAGCTGTTGCTTCCGGAGTTGGCCTCGGCATCGGTGACGGTCTCGTCATCGGTGCCGTCGTTCGTGAAGTAGGTTCCGTTACCACCGGACCATCCCTCCTGGATGGTGCCGCTTCCGGAGTCGGAGATCGGTCCGAGGGCGTAGTCCTCATCAGACGGATCCGGAGCCGATGCGCTGATCACAGGGTCCTCATCGTCGGTTACCGTGATGGTGAAGGAACCCGTTGCCGTATTGCCATGGATGTCGGTGGCCGTGTAGGTCACGGTCGTCGTGCCTACCGGGAAGGTGTCACCAGACGCCGCATCTCCCGAGAATGAAGCGATGCCGCAATTGTCACTGGCTGTAGGCGCTGTAAAGCTGACCGCAGCGCTACAAGCGCCCGCATCATTGCTCTGCGTGATGTTTGACGGCATACCCACCAAGACAGGTTGCTCATTGTCGGATACCGTCACTGTGAAGGACGACGTAGTGGTGTTGCCCGCCACGTCGGTGGCCGTGTAAGTGACGGTCGTGGTGCCTACCGCAAAGATGTCTCCACTGTCATGGGTGGAGGTGAACGAATCCACGCCACAATTGTCAGCGGCCGTTGGAGGTGTGTAGCTCACTGCAGCTCCGCAGAGTCCAGCATCCGCTGTCTGAGTGATGTCTCCAGGTGTGCCTGAAATCGAAGGATCCTCATCGTCAGTAACGGTGACCGTAAAGGTCGAGGTGGTGGTGTTGCCGTTGACGTCAGTAGCCGTGAATGTGACTGAAGTGGCGCCCACTGGGAATGTGTCTCCCGAAGCGTGCGTACCACTGAACGAGGCTATAGAGCAGTTATCACTTGCTGTCAAATCGGACCATGAGATCGATGCTCCGCAAATGCCGGCATCCGCCGTCTGGGTGATGTTCGCTGGCGTACCCGCGATGGCAGGATCCTGGTCATCGATGATGGTCACCGTAAAGCTGGAAGTCTCTGTATTGCCTGCGGGGTCGACGGCCGTGTAGGTGACCGTTGTCGTGCCCACGGGGAACGTGTCGCCGGAGGCTGCGTCACCCGAGAACGAAGTGACAGCGCAGTTGTCGCTTGCGGTCGGAGCCGTGTAATTGATCACAGCACCGCACTGACCGGCATCCGCCGTCTGGGTGATATTGGCTGGCGTGTCCGCGATGGCGGGGGCCTCGTTATCGGTGATGGTCACCGTGAAGTCGGATGTGGTGGTATTGCCTGCATCATCAATCGCCGTGTAAGTCACCGTCGTAGTGCCCACGGGGAAGGTGTCACCAGAAGCAGCGTCACCAGAGAATGAAATAATGGCAACATTGTCGGTTGCCGTAGGCGCCGTGTAGGTGACCACAGCCGAACATTGGCCGGCGTCAGCAGTCTGGGTAATGTCCGCTGGATTTCCGCTGATGACCGGTGCTTCACCGTCGCTCACCGTGACCGTAAAGGACGAAGTGGTCGTGTTCCCGGCAGCATCCATGGCGGTGTACGTCACAGTCGTTACCCCTTCATCAAAAGTGTCTCCACTCGCATGGGTCGAAGTGAACGAAGTCACCCCGCAGTTGTCGGAAGCCGCGGGGTCAGCCGCGGGCGCTTCAGGCCAAGTGACAACGGCAGTGGATAAACCATCAAATGTCCCCACGGTGAAGTCTGCTGGGATATTCGAGATGACAGGTGCCTCATTGTCCGTCACTGTGACCGTAAAGGAGCTTGTCGCCGTATTGCCCGCAAGGTCAGTGACCGTGTAGGTAACGGTCGTGTTGCCCACCTCGAAGGTGTCACCACTGTTGTGGGTTGAAGTCAAGGAAGCCACGGTGCAGTTGTCTGAACCGGTTGGGGCTATCCAACTCACTGCGGCACCACAAATGCCTGCATCATTCGATTGGGTGATATCGGATGGCATACCTGCAATGGCAGGGTCCTCATCGTCGGTCACTGTGATGTCGAATGACCCCGTTGCGATGTTGCCATGGACGTCAGTCGCCGTGTAGGTCACCGTTGTGGTGCCCACCGCGAACGCGTCTCCGGAAGCCGCATCGGCTGTAAAGCTTGCAATGCCACAGAAATCAGAAGCAGTAGGCGCTGCCCAAGTCACATTGGCCGTGCATTGACCGGCATCGGCAGTTTGCGTGATGCTGGCCGGCATGTCCGAAATCACGGGAGCTTCATCGTCGGTCACCGTGACCGTGAAGCTCGAGGTGGTTGAATTGCCGTGGATGTCGGTGGCCGTATAGGATACCGTCGTCGTTCCCACTGGGAATGTGTCACCAGAAGCAGCATCTCCTACCATCGAATCAACCCCGCAATTGTCAGCGGCTGTTGGCGGCGTCCAATTGACAACAGCGCTGCAATTTCCAGCATCGTTGCTTTGGGTAATGGCCGCGGGCGTGTCCGAAATAACGGGGTCCTCGTCGTCGGTCACCGTGACCGTGAAGGTCGAGGTGGTCGTGTTGCCCGCGATGTCCGTGGCTGTGAACGTCACCGTGGTGGCGCCCACGTCAAAGGTCGCACCACTGGTGTGCGAAGAAGACAGGGTGGCCGAGCAATTGTCAGCGACCGTAGGATCTGTCCACGTCGCAGCAGCGCTGCATGTTCCGGCAGCAGCGGACAGCGTGATGTTGCCGGGTGTGCCAGTTATGGTTGGAGCAATGTTGTCTTGCACCGTTACCGTGAAGGAGACGGTGGCTGTGTTGCCGTTAACATCCGTAGCGGAAAAGTCCACATCATTGGATCCGAGGTCGTCACAATCGAAACTCGTCTGGCTCACCGTCGTAGAGGCGATGCCACATGGGTCATTGGAACCGTTGTCCGCCTGAGCGGCCGTGATGAACCCAATGCCTGCCACATTCAATTGAACGGTCAAGTCTTGAGCAATGGCGATTGTTGGAGCGGTGTCCTCCACTGTGACCACAGCGGTCTCCGTGGAAATATTTCCATTGTTGTCGGTGACCGTCAAGGTCACGGTATTGGGACCCAAATCGTCACAACCGAAATTCGTCTGACTCAGGCTCAGGCTGGCGATGCCACAGGCGTCGCTCGAACCATTGTCTACAGCTTCTGCTGTGGTAATGGCATTGCCCGAAGCGTCCAATTGAATGGTCACATCCTGGGCAATGACCACAGGAGCCACATTGTCCTCCACTGTCACCGTAAAGTTGGTGAGACCCGTGTTTCCACTGATGTCCCTGGCCGTGAACTCGAGGGTGTTTGTACCCAAGTCGGTACAATCGAAATCAGTCTGGCTGATGGCGAGGTTGTCCAGGCTGCAATTTTCGGTGGTACCGTTGTCCACATCGACTGCGGCCAAGCTGACCATTCCCATTGAATCGAGCTGCAGCGTGACATTCTGGGCAACAGCGTTTGGAGCCAAGAGGTCTACTACGGTCACCGTCGCGGTTGCCGTGGAGACATTTCCATTGACATCGGTCACCGTCAATGTGACCGTGTTGGGGCCCAAATCGTCGCAACTGAAGTCCGTCTGGCTCAGGCTCAGGCTTCCGATGGCACAGGCGCCGCCCGAACCATTGTCAACCGCAGCAGCCGTGGTGCTGGCATTGCCAGAAGCGTCGAGCTCCAAGGTGATGTCCTGGGCGTTAGCCTCAGGAACCTCATTGTCTTCCACCGTCACTGTAAAGTTGGCCGTGGCCGTATTTCCACTGAGGTCTGTAGCGGTAAACACCAGTGTATGGTCTCCAACATCATCACAACCAAAAGTGGTTTCGCTGATGGCGAGGTTGTCAATGCCACAATTGTCGGTGGTGCCGTTGTCGACTTGGGCAGCCGTCAGGCTGCCTGTGCCATCGTTGGCGAGCTGTATCGTGACGTTTTGTACCACAACGTCTGGTGCGATGTTGTCCTCAATGGCCACATCAAACGTGGTGGTGCCGATGTTGCCCGCCAAATCGACCGCTGTGAGGGTCACAGTGGTGATGGCGTCGGCATCGGAACAATCGAAGTCGGTGATGTCAACATAGATTGTGTCCATCGCGATGTTGTCCGAAGCGGAGAGGTTGTCGCTGTTCTCGACGTCCAAAACGATGACGCCGTTGGCATCCAAGTAGAGGGTCGTGTCCGCGCCTGCAACGGCCGAAGGGCCAAAGTCAAGCAGTGGCTGTGGATCTTCGTTGTCGACCACAATGGTCAAGCAGTCGGTGGCACCCATGTTGCCAAATACGTCCATCACATAGGAGCAGAAGGTGTAAACACCATCCTCCAAAACGGGACCAGGGTACACAAATTCGAAGTTGAAGAAGCCATCGTCGATGTCATCTTCAGACAAAATCACAATGGTGCTGTCACCGCTGCCTTCGAGGTAAAAAATGAGGGCATCACCCGCCTGTGCCAAGTATCCTTCGTTCACAGAGAGACCTCCTCCACCGGGAAGGAACACATCAAAATCAGGTGTGGTATTGCGGGTCGTGTCATCCGAAGCGCTGGCGCCTGAATCGTCCGCTGAAATCAAATCGGTTTCGGTATCACCTGGCGCTGTCAGGTCGCACTCGAAGCCGATGTCATTGGACCCGAGGATGTAAACCGATCCCGCGTCCTCAAAAATGTTGTCGTCCAAAGTGGCACCAATGGCCGCCAATCCATCGCTGACTGCCACATCGAATCCCAAACGGTCATTTTGCATGGCGTCGCAGGCAAAGCCCTCATTCACGCAAGCCAAAGAACCACCTGTGCAGTCAAAGAGGAAGTAACCCGCGCCTCCATTGATGGGGAACTCGTCGTCCCGTGGGACACCCACTGCGAGGAGTGAACCGTCAATATCCAAGGCAGAACCGACCCAGTCGCCTTGTGCCGTTCCTTCCGGAGCAAAGTGTGCCGTCTCAGTCCAAGCGCTGTCTCCACCAGTGGAGGGAAGCAAACGGTACATCGTCACCGCACCAGCCTCATTCAAGCCACCGGTATCGGCAAATGGCGATCCGGCCACGGCCGTTGCACCACTGATGGCCACGTCCTTACCGAGAATATCGTCTGCATTGTGTCCGTAGAAGACATTCTGTTGGTGCCAGCACTGGTTGTAGAAAGAGTAGATGTAGGCCGCTCCAGCGAAATTGCCGTTGGTGTTGTTGCGGTGTTCTCCTACAATCATGTAATCTCCCGAGATGTCTACGCTTTCAGCAAATTTGGTGGTCGAATTTCCAGACGTGTGCGTACTGGCGATAAATCCGCTTTCGAGCCACATGCCCAACATGCTGTTGTATTCGAAATAGTGAACAGCTCCCGCTGCTCCGACTCCATTCTCAGCCCGGGAACCCACGACCATGCGGTTTCCGTCCATGGCCAAGGCCATACCGAATAAATCGGTGGCAATGCTTCCAAATGGCGCCATGTGGCTCAATGAGCCCTCATACTGCCAATCCAAACCATCGTAATGATACATGTGAACAGCACCAGAATTGTTGCCGTATGTATCGTCCTGCTTGGCGCCGATGGCGATCCATTCTCCATTGGTTGCCAGCGCTTCCCTTGAACCAAAACTGATACCTGCTGAAGGAGCGGGAATCACGGTTTCCAATGACCAAGAACCATCACCGGCCTTTCTCAAGACCTCCACGTGTTCTTGCTCGTCCGCTGCCACGAGGACATCGCCACTCATCGCGACGGAAGAACCGTATTTCGAACCCGCACCTTGCTGTGAACTCGCGTGCTTCGAATGCACTGAGTAAGGGGGGAAGGGCGTGTTGAGCACTTCAATCTCAAAGGCCCCCATGTCGGTGTCTTCAGCCCCCTCCAAAGTCAAATAATACGTTCCCGCGGTAACCTCAACCTCCATGAGCGACTGACTGCCACAGAAGTCGTCATTTTCGGCCAAAGTTGTGCCTCCACAAACTGAGGTTGAGAGGTACATGTAGGTATCGAAAGTAGACCCACAGGCAGAAATCCAGAGGCTGCCCGTTTCAGGTACGACCAATTCATATGTCGCATCATTCGAAGGCCGGAAAAAACAACAGTTGGGCAAGTCTGCGGTGTTGCCTACGACGGTCAACGTATCGTACGCAATGAGCGCATGCGACTCTTCTATACCTGACCCACAATAATTTGGATCTGTAATGCTGAAGGTACCTGAGTTGGCTGTTGTGTTTTGATCATCCACCATGAAATAGTACGTGGTGCCTGCGACCAAGTCCAACGAATGCAGGTGTAACTGAGACACCTCTTCTATGTATGAAAAGTCATCTTCTGAACACACTTCCCCAACAAACAAGTCCACCAAGCCATCGTCATTGCTCACCGTCACTTCATGGGTACCACTCACCGTTGCGGTGAATTCATACACCACCTCATCGCCTGGTGTTCCATTCGGCCCATCAGACGGATTGAGCTCTCCATTGCCCGCTGCTAAGTTGTAATCATAGACTTCACCAGACACCGCCACAACGGCGTTGGCACAAGCACCGGGAATACCCATATTGACCAAAGTCGCTGACATATACCCACACTCAGTTCCCTCCGGAACCGTGCAAGAAGCATCGTCCATCAAGAGCAGGTAGGTCCCATTCTGAGCGGCTGTAAAGGTCACAGTGGATTGCAACCCACACCCATCGTCGTCGTAAGCGACGAGTGCTCCCGTTGTAGCATCATAAATGGTGAGCTGTGTATCCCAACTGGTACCACAGGTGCTGACTTCGTAAGTCGAGCCCTCGATCACCTCCAAGATGTTGTGTTCCCCACTAAAAATGCAAAAGGTGCTGGCGGTTTCTCCTTCTGCTGTGAAGACCCACGTTAACCAAGCATCATTGTCATTCGGGCATTGAGCATGTCCAGACGGTGCAAAAAGCATCCAAAGACTCAAGGTCAAAAGAGAAGCGAGGGAGGTGAATCTCGAAAAAACGGGCGCCGCTGAAGGCGCATTTGAAGAGCAGCAAAGGCTGAGCATAGCGTGAACAAGGTTTGGTCAAGGTGAAAATGGGGCGAGAACAATGAAATTCATCGATAGAACCCTTGATTCTACCACTAATCTTGTGAGCGTCCGCAATACCGGAAAATTCAAGCTTCAGGGGACGACACAAAAAAAAAGAGGGGGCTATAACCCCCTCTTTCTGCTCTATTTATCGAAAAATATATTTTTTAGTCAGCAATGAGCAGTTTTCGAACCTCGCTGTGCAAGGATGAAGAAAGGCGAAGCTGATAGAGTCCTGCCGACATTGCGGCCACTCCAATTTCGACCTGATAGGCAGCACCTGGCTCGGCCATTCCATCAAATACATCCATAACATGCTCGCCACTCATGGTGTGCAAACGAACCGTGATTCTTTGGGCAATATCCACTTCAAATTGCAGCTGGGTCAAATCCGCTGTAGGATTGGGATTGAGTCCCAAAACACGGAAGGGTGCCTTTCCAGAAAGCCCACCACCGAGGACAATAGGGCCATCGGTATGCTGGGTCTCTCCAGACAGACCCGCTCCATCAGGCGATACTTCCCCTGTATTGGTGACGCTGTATGAAAATGGCGTGGTGTTGCCACAATCATCCGACGCCGCATAGTAGTGATCGGAAGTCCATGGCAAACAACAATCAAGGTCTACAAAAATGTCGCCGCTTGAAGCCATATTCCCTTGGGTTTCCCCGTTGACAACTAGTTCCCCGTCCCAAAAGAACCAACCTCCTGCACCGTACGCTTCGTTCTTGTTGTTGGCACCTGGCCCTACTTGAAACCCGAAGTAATGGCTGGCCGGTTGGTGCGCCAAACTGAACAAGGAACCCGCATAGGCACCTGACCCTTCCAATGTGCCATCCAACATCACAAAGTAGTTCCAATCCAACCAGATAGGAAGGCCAGGATAGACCGCCTCGCAGTCTTTCTTGTAGCTTCCCGCCATCCCCTCGTGGTAGGGGTTGTCTGCGCTAGACCAAGTGTCCCAATCTCCGGCGAAGCCATACTCAGCCGTGAAATGGAATCCTCCTTCTTGTCCGTCAGTTAGAAACAGTTCTACTTGCAAAGTGCTGTCGCACTGGACATCAAACCGGGATACCTCGGCAGTCTCGAGCACGAAGGACGCGTTCGATTGGCCATCAAAATTGAAGAGCCGCATGGACTCAGGCGCTTCGTTGTCGCAGGTGAGACCGTTGGCGAATGGAGCAGGATCTGTTGGAGCACACTTGTTGCATGAACCTCCCGTGGGGGCATCCTCATCTATTTCATCGAATCGGGCCACACCGACCTCGCTGTCGCAATTGTCTACAGCTTCGACGTTACATGGCAACGGAAGTGGGTCCATGTCGAAAATCCAAGGACCGGCACAGTCCAGTATAACCTCTTCTCCATTCATCAGGCCACACGTCTCTGTGAGCTGTGGAGCTGTGGTATCCAGCACGGCGATGTTTTGGAAAGTGATGCTGGTATCTGCGTTACCACAGTCGTCGATGGCCACGCTCTGCCAAGTACGGACGAAGCTGTAACTGCCCTCTTGGTTGCCGTCTTCAGCAGTGCAGGCATTGCCGAAGGACAATGTGTAGCGGTTGTCGGGACCACCTGGGCCGCCCGACAGCACTTGCACATAGACCTGTCCGCTGAGGTGGCCAGCAGTGCTCAGCTGCGCGAGCAGCACCCTGCCATCGTCTGCAGGCCTACAATTGGCACTCGTGGGCAATGCAAACCATCCATCTCCAAATGCACTGTTCAGCGCCAAAGAACCTCCGGCATTAAAGTCTGCCACCCATGGTGATGACTCCACGACTTGCACGGCGGCCTGTTCCAAGCTTGGATCTGGTGTACGGTCAATGCCGATGGTCACCCACGAATCGTATTCCAATTCTGGGAACAAGTCAAACAACACTGGATCAATGCTTGAGGGGGTCGCTGCACCCAACTCATGCTGATAGAACGGTGCTGTGGAAGTGATCCAAGTTGCATCGGCCCCTTCTCCTACAACAGCGCTGAGGCAATCGTCGGGATTGTTGAGCACTGCATAGAGCCGGTAGGTGGTTGCACTCGGCGCACCGTCGATAGCGACGGTGTCGATTTGCAGGGCAACACCATCTGAGAGGGCTTCATAAACGGCTGGATCGTCCGAGTGGGAAATGGCCACGGCCACATCGCTGTCGCAGGCATCTTCAGCCGAGACCGATGGCAGCACGGCCGGATCGAGGTCCGTTTCACAGGCGGCATCCAAAAACAATGTATCCGTCGGCAAAGTCTCCAATTCATGAAGGCTTGGCGCCGCACTGTCCCAAAGACTCACCCATTGATCACAACTCTGGGTGGCCACATTGCCGCATGCATCAATAGAAGTGGCCGTAAAAGTCCTGATGAAGGAGAAACTCCCCTCGGCCAAACCATCGTCACCCAAACACTGCAAGGTTGTATCGTGGTCTACATAAATCACTTCCAAACTTGGCGTAGGATCACAGGCGTCATTCACGACCACTGATGGCTGACCCGATGAGCCCGACCAACTGCAGTCTCCATCCAAGACAATATTGGCGTCGTCAGGGCACACCATCGAGATGATGGGGGCCGTCACGTCTTCTACGGTGATGTCTTGTGTACAGGTCAATGAAGTTTCCTGCCCACAGTCGTCTACCGCAGTGACGGTGAAAGTGCGCGTGTAAAAGCGTGTTCCAACGCACCCGAAGGAGAACTCGTCGTCGGTGAAATCGACGGTATAGGCCACCTCCGTGTCACAGTTGTCTGTCGCCTCGACGCTCGGCGTTCCGAGCAATGACGGCGCCAAATCGGCGGTGCAATCAGGCAAGGAAGCCACGGTGGTGTCATTGGGGCACGTCAGGGACAAGCTCGGCGCTTCGACATCAAAGAAGTTGATGGCCTGGACATAGGTGGCTGTGGACACATTGCCTCCACAATCTGTGGCGGTCATGCTAAAGGTGCGGTCCAACGTAGCGCTGCCCTCTGGGGCGTCATCATCCCCTGCGCAGGAAACGTTGACCTCATCGGAATAGGTGACCACGACCGTCACCTCACCGCCGCAAGCGTCAGCCCCTGTTGCCGTCAAGGCTCCAAGAGCGGTCAAGCTCGTGTCGGTATCGGCCAAACAGCCAAAGATGTTCTGAGGGAAGGGTGCATCGTATGTGATCACCGGCCCTGTTACATCGAGCAGCACAATGGTCTGTATGCAGGTGACCGTGTCTGCATTTCCGCAACGGTCTTCAGCGATCAAAGTATGCGTCCGCTCAATGGTCATGCCCCCCGCATCGCCGCAAGCGTATTGTGGGGCGCCATCGGAGTAGCTGAAGGTCAACTCAGGTTCTTCGTCACAGTTGTCCAATGCGCTACCCGTAGGGGCACCCCATGGGGCTGTAGCGTTTGGAGCCCCCAGATCGTACGTGCAATCGGCACTGAGTTCTACGGTCAGGTCGGCTGGACAGCTTATGCTGCCCACAGGCGCTACCGTGTCAATCAACATCAGGATTTGCTCTGCTTGGGTCGTATTTCCGCAAGGGTCCTCGGCGGTGTAGATCAAAGTGAGCATTCCATTCGGGTCAAGACATCCGCCTGAAAATTGGTTGCACGCGACGCTCAGCGCCACATCACCACAATTGTCGGTGGCGGACACATGTCCCAGCGACTGCAAGAATGCAATGTCGCAGGTCCATTCAGAGCAAGACACTTCAATTTGCACGCCACTCGTGACCAATACAGGAGCCACCGTGTCGACGACCTCGATGACTTGGATTTCTTCGTGTTCGTTGCCTGTGCAATCGGTCACGGTAAAGTGACGTTCCACAGTAAAAGTTCCGGGGCATTCGAAATGGACCGTGTCGTCGGAAACTTCGAGTGTAGGTGCCGTATCACAATCATCAGAGAAGTCGACGGTCGCGGGGTCGAATGCGAACAGTACACACGACACGGACGTGTCTGCCGGCCATGTGCTGATGGTGGGCGAGACATCGTCGATCCGAGCGAATCGCTGGACATGCGTTGCCGCATTCCCACAATCGTCCGTCGCGGTGATGGTCCGCTCCCAAACTGCAGACGAAGCACAGCCATCGATGACCAACTCGTCGTGTGTGGAAATGGCCACATTGCCACAGATATCTTCAGCGACCGCATCGCCCGCTTGATAGGGTGCAGGATCTCCATCACACGCCAAATCCTCATCATTTGGAATGACGGTAAAATAAGGGGCTACAGTATCCACCAAACTGATGATCTGAGAAGCTGTCGTGTCGTTTCCACAAGCATCGACAGCCGTGTACTGGACTTCCCAATCGCCCGCACAATCGCTGCTAAACTCACCGTTCACTGTGAGGATCACGGTATCCAACAAGCAGTTGTCTGATGCTGAGACCCAGCCCAATGCAACGGCATCGTCCGAATCGAAACCGTCATACCAATCCACACAGTCTAGAGACACCAAATTGACCACCTCTAACGCGGGAGCAGACCCGTCCAAAACCTCAATGGTCTGAACACCTTGCAGCTGAGACATATTGCCCGCACAATCGGTCACCTCAAGCGTCCATGTGCGCTGGAAGGTGCCCGACCCTCCACCTTCACCGCAGGGCTCGTCAACTGGACCGTCTGAGTATGTCAAAGTCTCGGTCAATTCACCACAATCATCGGCAGCGGTGTAAGTAGCTGTGCCAAGTGCTGCAACGCTCAAATCGATATCCGCAAAACAACCCTGCGCGGAAATGTCACTGGGAATATTCAGCGTAATGGCTGGCGCGGATGTATCGGCCACGTGCACGTATTGGGTGTCCAATGAGTGGTTGTAGCTGCAATCCTCTGCAATGAAAATCCGCTCAATGATGTAGGTCTCATCACAACCGTCGCCATCGTCGATATAGTTCACCTCAAAAGTGAGGTTAACGTCTAGATCGCAGTTGTCAATGGCACTGGGCAATGCGTCGACGGCCGCAGGATCCGTGGTACAAGAGACGAGGGTATCGACAGGAACATCGACCAGGGTGGGCGGGGTGGTGTCGTCTATGGCGACAATCTGATAGAATGACGCCCCTACATTTCCACACCCGTCGATGGGGGTGTAGGTCATGATGTGATCATAATGGCACCCTCCTGACATCACACCGTACTCAATCAGCACGGTATCTATGCTGCAATTGTCGACCGCATCGATGATCCCTGCAGCCACCAAATCGGCGAATGGCGGTTCGAACCCTCCCGGCCATTGATCGCACTCCATCAACACCACTTCGTCCCCTACCATTTGTGGCAGGACGTCTTCAAACTGGTCGATCAACCGGGCCGCAATGGCCACGTTTCCGCATTCGTCTTCTGCACGCCACCGCTGCTCGTAAGACCGGCAATACCCCTCCGAGGCTTCGACTTCGAACACCCCTTCATAAGTAAGTACAGGAAATCCAGGCACCGGGCAGTTGTCCGTAGCGGTGACCCCTTCGTGATCGTACAATTCGGGCAGACATTCTACAATGGTATCATTGGGCAATCCGGTGATGACGGGAGGCGCATTGTCAACGCGGAGGACGTCCATGGAATATTGTAAAACACCACAATCGGGCTTGTAAGCATTGAAATAGACAATGGACTGAGCCGTGCATGGATCGAAGTCCGAAGCGCAATCCAGGTCTACGATGACATCCCCCATCGCTCCTGCTACATCATCTCCGCAAATCGTACCATTCCAACTGAACCAACCGCCTGCACCGTAATTACAGTTGTGGTCATTGGCCCCCAATCCCACCTGGAAACCGAAGAACTGCGAACTGGGCGCATGCTGCAATTGCAATAAACTCCCTTCGAAAGCACCACGCCCCAAAAGGTGACTCTGATCGGGCTTGATGGTGTAAATGTCCCAAGTGTCGGTTGGCGGGTCACAAGCCATGGCATGCTTAAAGCCACCTCCCCAATCTGAGCCACTGACACCATTCTCGTAGACCACAAACACCTCGAACCGTTGGTCAGCATTGTTCGCATTGGCCACCTCTCCCTTCAAGATGGCAATACCATTGGCGTACTGAGTCAATGTCAGCCCCTCGTCTGTTTCGAGAAACATGTCGCTGGTGGCCAAACCGGTTGCCGTGAGCCCCAGCAGGCGAATGGCACCATCAGGCCCTATTCCAAAAGCCGTAGTGGCATTGCATGTCGTCACGGTATCGGCTCCACTGCCGATGACGTGAAAGGCCAAAGTCTGTTCTAAGGTGCAGGTATCCACCAGGGTCAAAGAAGCACAAGTGTATGCCGCCAGATCATCCAAGCACTCCACAGTGTCTGTTTCCAGCGCATATGAAGTCACCACACAAGTCGTGTCGCAATCGGGCCAGCCAACGGAGGCCAGCATTGGGCTCGAACAGATTACCGTCAAACTCACTGCGGAAAACAGATGTCGCAGGGAGGGCGACACAATATTTTGGAAATGGAACATCATGACATGATTTGGTCATGTGTAATTTCCAAAAACTCATTTAGTCGATGTATATCATTAGTCGGTAGTGTCTATAATTTTGTCCTCGACTAATCATTTGATTTATAGTAGTTTACATACAAACGAATATAAATTCATTTCATTTTCGTCGAAATCAAGTTGTATAAGACACGATATAATCGAATTATCATCGATTATCTGATGTAATGTGTCTACCTGTGGTTGTGTCAGCACATCCTCCATGCACCTGCCCTACTCCACAACAAAAACGGGCCACCCGAAGGCAGCCCGTTTCTCTATCAATATTGAATAAGCAGCTTACTCAGCCACCAAGAGCTTCTTGACCGCGATATACGTGGTACTGCTAATGCGCACCTGGTACATACCGGCAGCCAAGTCGTCGACATCAATGTCCATGGTGTACTGAACACCTGTTACTGCATTGCCGTCGTACAACTCCTGAATCAACAATCCATTGGCGTTATAGAGATCCACGCGGAGGCGCAGGTTCTCGTTGACCAAGAACGTCAGTTGGCTCTGGTTGTTCGTTGGGTTCGGTGACAAGCCCGTGATGCGGATTGGCTCCTTGATGCCGCCAATGCTCGTGATGTCAACTGGCCCCACAGTATGGCCACCAGACACATCAGCTCCACCGCTGTTCAAATCGCTGCCCATGGCCTCGCTGTAATTGAAGCCTGTAGTGTTGCCACAGTCATCCAAAGCAGTGTAGAAGTAGTCCACCTGCCACTCGAGGCAGCAATCAAGATCCATGAACATATCACCAGAGCTGGCCATTGGGCCCATATCTGTTCCGTTCATGAACAGGTTACCCTGCCAGAAGAACCAAGCACTACCACCGTAGTTGGCGTTCTTGTTGTTGGCACCCAGACCCATCTGCAATCCGTAGTAACCGTTCGCAGGCTGATGGCTGAGCTCGAAGCTTGATCCGGCATACATGCCCGTTCCCTCCAATGAACCTGAGGTCATGAGGAAATAGAACCAATCCTCCCAGACCGCATCACCCGGATAGATTTCAGCACAGTCCTTCTTGTAGTTGCTTCCGCTGGCTTCCCAAGTCGCCCAATCCTGTCCTGCACCGTACGCGGCAGTCAGGATAAAGCCACCTGTTCCATCTGCATTCTCCACTTCCATAGAAATGTTCACGCTGCCATCAGCCATGACCTGCACCAGATTCTCTGACTCAGATGCCATGACGAAGCTGTCGTCCGCACCTGGGAAGTTGAACAAGCGCAAGGACTCAGGTGCACGGTCGTCACACGTTTGGCTACCACTCTGGGCTTCCGGTGTCTCTGGCGCACAGTAATTGCGGATGGCTTCGGTTGGGATGTAACCCGACGCCTCAGTGAAGAGCGTGATGTTGACGTCCGTGTCGCAGTTGTCCACCGCCTGAACATCACATGCCGCTGGCACAGGATCGAAGTCCATCACGCCGATGCCTGGGCAATCGTAAGTGACCACCTCTCCGTTGTCGACATCACAAGTGTTGGTCAACTGAGGTGCTTCCGTATCCAAGACCATGATGTGCTGGTAGGTCACAGCAGAGTCGATGTTGTCCGCATCATCTGTACCCGTAGCCAACCAACGGCGCGTAAACGCGTAGCTGCCTTCCTGGAGGTCGTCATCTTCGGCACAATCACCGAATGTGAAGCTCAAGCGCATCTCATCGGCACCGATGCTGTTCGGGAACACCTGAACGAAGAGCTGACCGCTTATCTGACCATCAGTGGTGAACTGACCGAGCAAGACCCTGTTGTCTGCACCCGCCACTCCTGCAGTATTCGGGTAGGTCGTGAACCAGCTTCCGCCGAAGAAGTCATTGATGAGCAAATCATCACCTGCTTCAAAGGCACCAGCCCAGTCTCCGACCACTGTGGTCTCCACTTCCCCTGCGGGGCCATTCGCCATCTGTTCGATGCCAATGGTGACAAAGCTATCGAACGCCACGAGTGGATCAGCCGCTTCGAGAAGTGGACTGTAGCTGTTGGCTGTCGCGCCACCCAATGCATTCTGGTAGAAGCTCGTTGAGGTGCGGATACCGGTCGGGTTCACCACATCTCCAGCCACAGCACTGATGAAGTCGTCGGCATTCTCAGTTTGGATGTACATCCGCACCGTGGTCATGCCCAAGACGCCTTCTTCTGGTCCGCTGATCGTGTCGATCACAAGACTGTAGTCACCGACCACCTCATTGAACGCCAGGTTGTCTGTCGTGTAAACAACCTCAACATCCACGTCACTGTCACAACCATCCTCGGCAGAAGCTGTTGGAATGCCTGCAGCAGCAGGAGAAAGATCAACGTCGCCGTAGCAACCCTCCACCATGTAAGTCGGCAAGGTCTCGAGTGTCACCACAGGAGATGTTACGTCGTTCGCCGTAATGGTCTGGTCGTGTGTATTGGTCAACGCATTGTCGCAGTCGTCCGTAGCCGTGATTGTCCAAGTACGGATGAAGCTGAATCCACCTTGAGCCATGTCGTCCGCGTTTACGGCGAAGAAGGTGGTGTCATGATCCGCATAGCTTACCGCCACATCTGACTGGCTGTCACATGCGTCATCTGCTGAGCCCGTAGCACTGCCCGCAGCTGCCGGCGAGAGATCCGCCATGCAATCCACATCGAGGTCCGTGCTGTAGTCTTCTGGCCATGTCGCTGAGATGGCTGGAGCCGATGAGTCGATGACCACAATAGACTGTGAGGTTTGCTGCTGTGTGCTGTTGCCACAGTCGTCTTGAGCAGTCACCGTCCATGTACGTGTGAAGATGTAAGACCCCTCTGCCTCACCATCTGCATTGGAGCAGCTGTAAGTCGGAGCGCCATCGGTATAGGTCGACGATACACCTACCTGTGTGTCGCAGGCGTCCGTGGTGGATGCCATTGGCGTCGTGATAGGGGTTAGGTCGGCCATACAATCGCCATCCAAGGTGTACGTGTCTGTCGCCATCGCAGGCAATGCCAAGATGGTCGGAGCCGTCACATCGAGGGCCGTGATGTTCTGCGTCAACGTTACCGTGGTAGAATTGCCGCAGTCGTCTGTACCTGTCACCGTGAAGGTCCTCACGAAGGTGTATGAACCTTCTGCCGCGCCATCAGAATCGCTGCATGTGTAGACAGGAGCGCTGTCCACATGCGTGATCGCCATGTCTACACTGCTGTCACAGTTGTCGGCCTCGTCCGTCACAACAGGCATACCCGTAATGGCCGTGCTTGTGTTGGCAGAACAGAAAGGATCAATATTGACTGACGCATCCTCAGGGACCGACACATTGAAGGTCGGACTGATGGTATCAACCACTGTCACCAGACGGTTCACCTGCCCAGTCGTCGTGTTGCCACAGTTGTCCGTTGCCGTGAAGGTGTAAGTCCTCAAGAGCGTGAATGCTCCAGTGCTTGGCAAGCAAGCGTACTGCTTCGGGCTATCTACGTGGTAAGACGAAATGGCCGCATCTGCATCGCAGTTGTCCGAAGAAGAGGCTGCCGGATAAGGCACTCCATCGATAAAGTCTGCATTGCAATTGGCATCAGCGAAGAGGACCGTATCCGCAGGCTCAGTCAAGAAGAGTCCCGGTGCCACGGTATCGATCAACACAAGCCGTTGGTTCGACGTAGTGCTGTTTCCACAGCTGTCCGTTGCGGTGTAAACGATGTCGTATGCCCCCTCACAAGGCGCGGCATCAAATGTGATGGCCGCTCCAGTAGTGGCGAGCTCGACATTGTCGCTGAAGGACACATAACCGTTGGCCATGAGCGCCGCCAATGGGCTGTTGCCTTGGCTGAAGGAAATGTTGTCGATGTACAGCGTTTCTGAACCAGAATTGCTCGACAGACTAACGTGAAGTTCGGCTGAATCATAACCGTCGAGATCCAGGGTGTAGGTGATCCATTGACCCTCAATCCCCAGGTTGTCGATGTCTTGACCCGTTGTGTTCAACAGGTCGACTTCACCGCCATCGGCAACGACCCAGATGCGAATCAAATCTGCGCTCTCCCACCCAGTGCTCTGGGCGAAGGCATCGATGCTCAAAGTCACACCTCCGGAGCTCACGTCAACCTCATCGAACGTCACTTCCATCAGTCCGTCAATATCCGTCATCTGGAAGCCTTGAGCTCCGTCTGTGAACGCACCCACTGTTCCTGTATAACTGGACACACCCGTGAAGTCATTGGACAATCCGCCGGATCCTGTGGTATAGAAGTAGCTGCTGAAGCCCATCTCTCCATTGGCGGCTGTGAAGTTCACATCAGCCTGACCCGCGTTGTTTACCAATGCATGGTCCTCACCCGCATCTCCGGTGTCTGTGTATTGACTGCCCGTTGAAGCTTGCTCGAAGCTGGTTCCAGCCAACAGGGTTGACTCGTCTCCAGCTGAAAGGTCAAATCCGAAGAAGTCGCATGCCGCCGTTGCGTCCGAAGCAGCCGCGATATCTGGCGCCGTGGTGTCGGCGACTTGAATCGTCTGCATGGACGTCATGGTCGTAGCATTGCCATTGTTATCGGTCACCGTGATCATCCAAGTGCGCTCGAATGTGTAGCACGCCGAAGCCGTATAGCTCGTGGTCTCGTCGGAGAAGCTGATATCACAGCTGTTCCAATCCGTCTCATCTGCGGCAGGTGAAGCACCTGCCCAATTGTTCAAGAGCGGTGCAATGTCTGCAGCGTTCTGTTGCTGACTTGAATTGTGGTTGGTACAGCCACTCGCAGTCGAGAAGTCGCTGTACACAATCCAACCCGCTTCATCCCATGCGCCTCCGTTTGGATCCGTATTGGTTCCGGCACGCAGTGCGACACCGTCCTCGAAGTCGTGGCAAGTATTGGATCCATCCTCGCCGATCACACCAAAGAGGTCAATGATGTCAGAGCTGCTGTTGATGATGGCAATGTTGTCATCGCCATTGCTCCCCACAGGACCGCTTCCGCCGCCTACAATGCTCGAAGCAAATCCGTAACACCCTTCAAACCCTGCACTGTTGCTAATGTGAGCATACTCACCAGGTTCAAGTGTGCCCAGTGGGCTCAAGTCGACGTTGTTGATCGTGGAAGGAGTCGCGCTGCCGTTGGTCCAACGCTGCAGTGCATAGCCGGACATATCAATGTCTGCATCACTGCTGTTGTGGATTTCCACGAAGCGGCATGTAGATGCGGCATCATTCGGATCACCGATCGCCGTAATGATCAGTCCACCCGTGGGCACAGCTTGACCGAAGACACCGAACTCATGTTCACCCGCACCGCTGCAGTTGTCGCTGTAGTTCACGAGAGCAGCACCTGTGTTGCTCGGCGATGGGTCAAAGTATCCGTTGACGTCGTCAGCATAAATGATGGTGTCGTTCGGGAATTCCGGCGTCATGGAAGGGTTGAGCGTGTCGAGCACTGCAATCGTGTGGCTCGTGGTCGCTGAGCTGCTGTTGCCACAGTCGTCCACCACCATCACGGTGTAAGTACGGAAGATGCTATAGCTGCCTACTCCGTCGTTCGTACCTGTGTAGGTCGTGTCGTCGGCGTGTGTGATCGTGTGCGCCACATCTGTGTCGCAGAGATCTGTGGCATCCACAATGAAGCCGCTCGCATCACCCGAAACTGGGTGGACGACTTCAGCTGCAAAGCAGGTGGCATCCAAATAAACCGTGGTGTCCGCGGGGGCCGTGAGGCTTACCGTAGGATCGACATCGTCTGTGATGGTAAACGTCTGATCAACAGATACCGTTGTCGTGTTGCCCGCAGCGTCAACAGCGTTCACCGTAAACGTTCTTGTCACGATGAAGCTGCCCTCGCCTGATGCATCATCAAGCGTGCCCGAGCAAGTAAAGTCAAGGTCATCGGAAACCGTGTAGGTCACCGTCACATCGTTGCAGTCATCCGAAGAAGTGATCACTGGAGAGCCGTTTGTGGCCTCCGTGGTATCGGCAGAAGAAAGGCAACCATTGATGACCACATCTGCAGGTGCCGTCACCGTCAAGAGAGGGGCAGATGTATCTATCACCGTAATGACCTGGGTCATGAATGCGATGTTATACCCGCAATCCTCTGCACGGAACTCTCTGTAGATGGCATACCCTCCCGCAATTTCCGTGGAAATGCTGTCTGTGAAGGTCATGTTGACACTTGGATCACAGACGTCAATCGCCGTGGCCATCTCGAGGTATGCCGACACGTCATCCGTACAGGCAAACGTGGTGTCGCTTGGCACGAATGTGAAGACAGGATCTGTAAAGTCGTCCACCTGGATCAATTGATACAAAGTGTCGCCTACGTTTCCGCAGTCGTCCATCGGACGGTACACCAACTGGTGGTCATAGTGACATCCTCCCGACATCCATGTGTAGTCAATCGGGAAGTCGGGGTATCCGCAGTCCTCGATCAAGGTGATGATGGGATTGCCCGCCGTATCCTGGATGGCCAAAAGCTCATCAATGGTAGGCTCGTACAACGTCTCCCACGGCCACTGAGAGCAGTCGATGACCACCACCTCGTCTCCACTCACCACAGGATTTGTCGTGTCGACAATGGTAAAGGTGGCTGTGGTAGACCTATTGTTTCCGCAATCATCCGTCGCTGTGAAGGTCACTGTGACATCGCCTGTGGCGGCGCAGAGATCGCTCAAAGCTGCGAAGTCATTGCTCCAAGTCACCCCGCTGCAAACATCAGAAGCAGAAGCTCCACCATTTGAGTTCAACCATCCGTTGAGCTCAGCCTGGTTTCCATTGCCGTCACACTCGACTGTCAGGTCAGAAGACTCAACATCCATGCTTGGGCTGGCGGTATCCTCGATGGTAAAGCTCGCCGTTGTCGTGCTCGTGTTGCCACAAGCATCCGTAGCCGTAAAGGTCACTGTAGCACTTCCTGTTGCTCCGCAGTCATCGCTCAAAGCGGTGAAGTCGTTGCTCCATATCACGCCGCCGGGCAGGGGCGAACTCAACTGTTCCTCACCATTGATGGCCAGTGAATTGAACTCGACGTCGCCGTCGGAAAACTGAACATGAATACTCCGCTGGAAGGCCACGGCACTCACCGTGATTGTATTCATACCCAGGTAGAGCGGCTGAGCGCTGGCTTGGAACCAGTCGCCGTTGGCCACCGTCTTTACCACGCGGTAGTTCGCTCCTCCGCTCGGGAGGGAAGTCACATTGATTTCAAAGGTCTGCTCGTTTCCACTCGTGGGGTCTGCGTCGGACGTCACCGTTACCACGTAAGGCCACGTTCCATTCGGTCCGGCATCGGCCAAGCTGCTCGCACTCAGTGCCACTGCGGCGATCACTGGGTCACTGCACACATCTGTGGCCTCGCCAGCACCTCCATTAGAGGCGAGCCAAGCGCTCAAGTCTGCTGGGTTACCCGCACCGTCACATTCCACGGTCAAGTCCTGCGCGGGACTTGCAATGGAAGGATCTGTTGTGTCCTCGATGGTGAACGTTGCTGTGGTAGAAGTATTGAGGCCACAATCATCGGTCGCCGTGAAGGTCACCGTTGCGGTTCCCGTGGCGCCGCAGTCGTCGCTCAATGACGCGAAGTCATTGCTCCAAACCACTCCGCTGCAAGCATCGCTGGCCGCTGCGCCACCGTTGCTGGCGAGCCAGCCATTCAATGCACTCGTGTTGCCGGCACCGTCGCACTCTACGGTCAAATCAGCCGACTCAACGTCCATGCTCGGCGCTGTCGTGTCTTCGATCGTGAACTGGGCAGAGGTATACACGCTGTTGCCGCAATCGTCTGTTACCGTGAAGGTCACAGTAGACATTCCAGTCTCTCCGCAATCGTCGGAGAGCGCAATGAAGTCATGGGTCCAGGTCACTCCTCCGCACACGTCTGATGCCGCTGCGTTGGCATTGCTGTTCAACCAATCATTGAGTTGGGTCGTGTTGCCTGCCCCATCGCATTCCACCGTGAGGTCCTCTGCTGTGGCACTGAATGCCGGCGGCGTGGTGTCCTCGATGGTAAAGGTGGCGGTCGTCGTCGTCGCGAGCCCACAATCGTCGGTGGCCGTGAAGGTGACGGTTGCACTTCCTGTCGCGCCGCAATCGTCGCTCAAGGCTACGAAGTCGTTGGACCAAGAGACACCGCTACACACATCGCTGGCAGAGGCACCGCCGTTGCTGTTGAGCCAGCTGTTCAGCTGCGCGATGTTGCCCGCACCGTCGCACTCCACTGTCATGTCCGAAGACTCCACATCCATGCTTGGAGGTGTTGTGTCTTCAATGGTGAAGGTCGCCGTCGTCGTGGAGGTCAATCCGCAATCATCCGTCGCTGTAAAGGTGACTGAAGCCATACCCGTAGCGCCGCAATCGTCGCTCAGGGCGATGAAGTTATTGCTCCACGTCACACCGCTGCAATCATCGCTGGCACTGGCACCGCCGTAGTTGTTGAGCCAGTTGTTCAGTTCGGTCGTATTGCCCGAACCATCGCATTCTACCGTCAGGTCAGAGGATGCCACATCGATACTTGGAACGGTGGTGTCCTCAATGGTAAACACAGACGTCGTTGTGGTGGTGTTTCCGCAGTCATCTGTGGCCGTGAAGGTCACGGTTGCAGCACCTGTGGCCCCGCAGAGGTCACTCAATGCTGTGAAGTCGTGGCTCCATGTCACTCCACCGCAAATGTCACTGGCACTGGCACTACCATTGCTGTTGAGCCAGTTGTTCAGTTCGGTCGTATTGCCTGAACCATCACATTCCACCGTCAAATCAGAAGATGCCACATCCATACTTGGATTTGTAGTGTCTTCGATGGTGAAGGTTGCCGTTGTGGTGCTCGTATTGCCGCAGTCATCCGTTGCCGTGAAGATCACGGTCTCCGCACCAGTTGCACCACAGAGGTCGCTCAACCCGGAAGAGTTGTTGCTCCAAGTCACGTTTCCGCAGTTGTCAGAAGCCGCAGCACCGGCACTGTTGGCCAGCCATGCAGTGAAGGCTGCGGTGTTACCCGCCCCATCACATTGCACCGTCTCATCGGACGCCGCCGTATCGATGGTTGGGCTGGTTACATCCTGAATGGTCAAGGTCTGAATGTGCGTGTTGTTGTTACCGCAATCATCCGTCGTAGACCAGCTGCGCGTGATGGTGTAGCTGTCCGGACAAGAACCCGGTGTAATGGTCTGCGTGTAGGTCACAGACTCTTCTCCACTGCAGATATCCGTTGCTGTGAGAACAGCAGCCGTAGGCACGTTGTCGCATTCAAACGTTCCATTCTGAGGAAGGGACTCATTGAACGCCGGTGGCGTTGTATCTGCAATAATGAAGGAGAGTGTGGTGTCCGCCGAGTTTCCACAACCGTCGGTCATGGTGTACGTCTTGGTGGACGTTCCCGTCGCTCCACAGTCATCAGTCAGTGCGTCGTTGATCAAGCCATAGGTTACGCCACTGCAGACATCACTCACAGCAATGCCAGACTCCCAAAGGGCGTGCCATGCTTCGTATTCCGCAATGTTGCCGCTTCCGTCGCACTCTACCGTAATGGTCAAGCCTTCAGGCACGACATAAGGGACTGTCGTGTCTTCAATCGTGAAGCGCGCTGTCGTGCTCGACGTGTTTCCGCTGGCGTCTTGAGCAGTGAATGTCACGTCCACATAACCGGACATACCACACACGGTCACAAAATTAAGCGCGTCGTAATCGTCGCTCCATGAATCGACCGCACAATTGTCAGAAGCCGTGGCTCCTCCATAGTTGGCCAGCCAACTGTTCAAGGCAGCTGTATTGCCTGCCCCATCGCATTCTACTGTCTCATCCGACGCTTGGGTCAAGATGATTGGGTTTTCCTTGTCCTCTACCGTTACGGTAAAGTTTGAGGTGGTCACATTGCCGTTCACATCGGTCACAGTAAAGCTCACCGTATTGGCACCCAAGTGGGAGCAATCGAAATCCGTCTGACCCACCGTCATCGTAGCGATGGTACAGTTGTCAAAGGAACCGTTGTTGGCTTCGGCTGCTGTGATGCTTCCGTTTCCGTTGGCATCCAGTTCCACATTGAGGTCCTGGGTAATGGCCGTAGGGTTGATGTTGTCCTGTACAGTGATTGTAGCCGTGCAAGTGCTCACGTTGCTGTTGACATCGGTCACTGTCAAAGTCACCGTGTTGGCGCCGACGTGTGTGCAGTTAAAGTCCGTCTGGCTCAACGTCGTCGTGGCGACGGCACAGTTGTCGAACGATCCGTTGTCCACCTGAGCTGCCGTGATGGAGCCCGCTCCGTTGGCATCAAGCTGAACCGTCAGGTTCTGGCAGATGGCCGTAGGGGCCACATTGTCCTCTACAGTGATGGTAGCAGTACAAGTGCTCACGTTGCTGTTGTCATCGGTTACCGTCAAGGTCACCGTGTTGGCGCCGACGTCCGTGCAGTCGAAGCTGCTATTGTCCAGCGTCATCGTAGCGATGCCACAGTTGTCGAACGATCCGTTGTCCACCTGAGCTGCCGTGATGGAGGCCGCTCCGCTGGCATCAAGCTGAACCGTCAGGTTCTGGCAGATGGCCGTAGGGTTGATGTTGTCCTGCACAGTGATGGTAGCCGTGCAAGTGCTCACGTTGCTGTTGACATCGGTTACCGTCAAGGTCACCGTGTTGGCACCGACGTTGGTGCAATCGAAGTCTGTCTTGCTCAACGTCGTCGTGGCGACAGAACAGTTGTCTGATGATCCGTTGTCTACCTGAGCTGCCGTGATGGTAGCCGCTCCGTTGGCATCAAGCTGAATCGTCAGGTCCTGGCAGATGGCCGTAGGGGCCACATTGTCCTGTACAGTGATGGTAGCCGTACAAGTGCTCACGTTGCTGTTGTCATCGGTTACCGTCAAGGTCACCGTGTTGGCGCCGACGTCTGTGCAGTCGAAGCTGCTGTTGTCCAGCGTCATCGTAGCGATGCCACAGTTGTCGAACGATCCGTTGTCCACCTGAGCTGCCGTGATGGTAGCTGCTCCGCTGGCATCAAGCTGAACCGTCAAGTCCTGGCAGATGGCCGTGGGGTTGATGATGTCCTGTACAGTAATGGTAGCCGTACAAGTGCTCACGTTGCTGTTGTCATCCGTCACTGTCAAAGTCACCGTGTTGGCGCCGACGTCAGTGCAGTCAAAGTCCGTCTGGCTCAAAGACATAGATGCAATGCCACAGTTGTCTGATGATCCGTTGTCCACCTGAGCTGCCGTAATGGAGCCCGCTCCGTTGGCATCAAGCTGAACCGTCAGGTTCTGGCAGATGGCCGTAGGGTTGACGTTGTCCTGTACAGTGATGGTAGCCGTGCAAGTGCTCACGTTGCTGTTGACATCGGTTACCGTCAAGGTCACCGTGTTGGTACCGACGTCCGTGCAGTCGAAGTCCGTCTTGTTCAACGTCGTCGTGGCGACGGCACAGTTGTCGTACGATCCGTTGTCCACCTGAGCTGCCGTGATGGAGGCCGCTCCGTTGGCATCAAGCTGAACCGTCAGGTCCTGGCAGATGGCCGTAGGGGCCACATTGTCCTGTACAGTGATGGTAGCCGTACAAGTGCTCACGTTGCTGTTGTCATCGGTTACCGTCAAGGTCACCGTGTTGGCGCCGACGTCTGTGCAGTCGAAGCTGCTGTTGTCCAGCGTCATCGTAGCGATGCCACAGTTGTCGAACGATCCGTTGTCCACCTGAGCTGCCGTGATGGTAGCTGCTCCGCTGGCATCAAGCTGAACCGTCAAGTCCTGGCAGATGGCCGTGGGGTTGATGATGTCCTGTACAGTAATGGTAGCCGTACAAGTGCTCACGTTGCTGTTGTCATCCGTCACTGTCAAAGTCACCGTGTTGGCGCCGACGTCAGTGCAGTCAAAGTCCGTCTGGCTCAAAGACATAGATGCAATGCCACAGTTGTCTGATGATCCGTTGTCCACCTGAGCTGCCGTAATGGAGCCCGCTCCGTTGGCATCAAGCTGAACCGTCAGGTTCTGGCAGATGGCCGTAGGGTTGACATTGTCCTGCACAGTAATGGTAGCGGTCTCGGTATCTGAATTCCCGTAGATGTCGGTTACCGTCAAGGTTACCGTGTTGGCTCCGACGTCGGTGCAATCGAAGCTGCTGTTGTCCAGCGTCATCGTAGCGATGCCACAGTTGTCTGTCGATACGTTGTCCACCTGAGCTGCCGTAATGGTCGCAGCTCCATTGGCGTCAAGCTGAACGGTTAAGTTCTGAGTTTGCGCCGCTGGGTTTTCAGTATCGTTCACCGTTACGGTAAAGGAAGCAGTGGTCACAGTTCCGCTGGCGTCAGTTGCGGTATATGTCACCGTTGTTGTCGACCCAACAGCGAAGGTGTCGCCTGGATTGTAGTTAGAAGTCAGGGTACCGCCGCTGCAGTTGTCTGCACTCGTTGGCACATCCCAAGTGACGTCTGCCTCACATTCACCTGGATCATTGCTTACCACAATGTTCTCGGGCTCTCCGGTAGGCGTATTAAATGTGATGGTAGGAGCGTCACCGGCGCCCACAGTTACTGTGGCCGTGGCTGTGGATGAAAGTCCACAATCGTCCACCACCGTCAATGTCACGGTATGGTCACCTATATCATCACAGTCAAAGCTAGAAGGAGCCACAGTCATGGTCACTTCACCACAAACATCTGATGAACCTCCATCAATGTCTGCCACCGTGATAGATGCATTGCCTGTTCCATCCAAGACCGTCGAGAAATCATTGGCTATAGCCTGAGGCGGTGTAGCGTCTTGAATGGTGAATGTCGCTGTAAAGTCCGTTGAATTGTTGCAGTCGTCAGTAGCAGAGAAAATCACTGTAGCGCTACCCGTAGCCCCACAATCATCGCTGAGTTCTCTGAGACCTTCGAAATCATTGGACCACGTCACCGTGGATCCACAGAGGTCGTCATCGACACGCGCACCTGCTTTGTCATCAAGCCAAGCCTGAAGTGCTGCACCATTTCCGGCGCCATCGCACTCAACCGTTAAGTCGGAGGCAGTGAGCAATATTGCGGGTCCAGTGGTGTCCTCAATCGTGAACATCGCTGTGGTCGTTGTCTCGTTTCCACAATCGTCTGTGGCCGTGAACGTGACCTCGACTGCACCGCTTCCGGCGCAGGTCATACCCAATCCTGTGAAATTATTGCTCCATGACACATTGCCACAGGCATCCGCAGCGATTCCAGCACCTCCATTAGAAGCCAGCCAAGCCGCCAAATCTCCCGTGTTGCCCAAACCGTCGCACTCCACCGTTACGTTCGTGGCGTCACCTGCAATCACTGGCCCCGTGGTGTCCTCGATACTAAAGGTGGCTTGGGTATCTGTGGAATTGCCGCTGCCATCTGTCGCGGTGAAGGTGACCACGACCTCAGAAGCATCCCCACAAGTCTCGATCAAAGTGGCGGGGTCTGGACTGTAGGTCCAAACAATACCTCCACATGCATCGGTAGCGGTCGCGCCTCCATTGTTGGCCAACCAAGCGGTCAACTGAGTTGAGTAATCCGTGCCATCGCATTCGTGGACCTCATCTTGTGCCGCAGCCGTAATGGTTGGATTGACGTTGTCCTCGACGGTAACTGTAACATCCGTAGTGGATTGGTTTCCGCATTCATCTGTGACAATGAGCGTCAGTGTCTGGTCACCCAAGTCTGAGCAATCAAAACTTATAGAACCTGTCTGATCGCTGAGACTGCTGGAGAACGTGACCGTTCCGCATGCATCGGAAGACCCATTGTCGAATGCACTGGCTGTTCTAGTAGCATTTCCCTGAGCGTCCAACTGGACAGTCACATCTTGACCTACTGCCAACGGATCCGTTGTGTCTATGACACTCAACGTTTGCACATGGCTCACCTCGTTGTCGCAAGCATCCGATGCTGTCCAAGTGCGCTGTATGGTGTAACTATTTGTACAACTGCCTGGCGTACTCGTCTCAGAGTAGCTGACCGTCGCAGTCGTGCTGCAGAGGTCGGTTGCAGTCAAAGTTGGAGCGGTTGGCACCGCATCGCACTGCACCGTTTCGTCGGCAGGAAGCGCTTCATTAAACGTAGGCGCTGTGGTATCTATCAAAGTGAATGTGGCGACGGAGTTTGAAGAATTTCCGCAATCATCGGTTGCAGTGAACACCACAGAGACAGCGCTGCCTCCACCACAGGTGAGGGCCATTGTCGTGAAGTCATTGGTCCAAGTGACGTTTCCACACACATCAGTAGCTGTGGCTCCTGCGTTGTTGTTCAACCACGCAATAACGTCGGCGGAATTGCCTGCACCATCACATTCCACCTGTCCATTTGTAGCCTGATTTCCAATGCTTGGAGGTGTTGTGTCCGCTACCTTCCAGACAGCGGTCGTTGATGACGAATTTCCACAGTCATCAGAAGCGGTAAACACGACTTGCACAGAGTCACCAGAACAGATGCTCCCCATGGTAGTGTAATCGGTGGACCAAGTGACGGAGCCGCAATTGTCAGTCGCCGTAGCGCCTCCTCTGTTGTTGAACCATGTGTTGAAGTCAGCCGTGTGATCGGCGCCATCGCACTCGATGGTTTCATCAGTTGCTTCAGCAGTGATTACTGGAGCTGTCGTATCCTGTATCGTGAGGGTCTGGGTGTGAGAAGCGGTGTTCCCGCATGCATCCGTGCTCGACCACGTGCGGTTAATCTGGTAACTATCTGGACATGTCCCCGCAGTGGTTGTCTCTGAGAAACTCACGAACATTTCACCATCGCAGTCATCAGCACTCACAGTTGCTGGTGTTGGAACTTGATCACACTCGAAAGTGCCATTTTGAGGGAGGGGCGTCGCAAAAACAGGAGGGGACGTGTCCGTAATGGTAATCGTCGCCGATGTTGACGCTTCGTTCAAACTGGCATCCGTATATGTAAACGTCACAGTTGACACCCCCGTTTCGCCGCATAGGTCACTGAAATCCGTTGCATCAGTGGACCAATTTCCTCCGCAATTGTCAGTGGCAGTTGCGCCTCCGTTGATGCCAATCCAAGCATCAATTTCGGACATCGTGGTTGCTGAACATTCTAGCGTAAGCGCAGTAGCAGCTTGCGTGATAATGGGAGCGATGTTGTCCTCCACCGTGATGGTAGCCGTACATGTGCTCACATTGCTGTTGACATCGGTTACCGTCAAGGTCACCGTGTTGGCGCCGACGTCTGTGCAATCGAAGCTGCTGTTGTCCAGCGTCATCGTAGCGATGCTACAGTTGTCTGATGAACCATTGTCCACCTGAGCTGCCGTGATGGTAGCTGCTCCGTTGGCATCAAGTTGAACC